>Ga0070711_100000149_pt1 | contig 37851 bp, 39 predicted proteins | sample LARL53metaG_FD_65452 | JGI IMG/M metagenome (GOLD analysis project Ga0070711, IMG submission 65452) | Corn, switchgrass and miscanthus rhizosphere microbial communities from Kellogg Biological Station, Michigan, USA - LAR L5-3 metaG | ecosystem: Host-associated > Plants > Roots > Rhizosphere ... | reverse complement strand
CATTCTTTTTCGACCCTTTCGCGCGCGACTGCGCCCGCGCCACATTGGCAAGTTCCAGATCGACGACAATATGCTTGCCTACTCTGCGAACTCTTGCGATAAGCCGTGATTCCAAGGTGGCTGCGATTTCAGCCGCCGGGGATTTCAAGGGTTCGGGCTTCGATCCGAGCCAGACCGATTCGATGACATCTCCGGCCACACGGCGGTTCAGGCCACGCGCAATGGTTTCGACCTCGGGAAGTTCAGGCATGAAAACAGTCTACAGTCGTCGGTCTTTCCTCGTCCTCCGATGCATCTTCACCAATGAAGACCAACGACTGAAAGGCTCGTTTGCAAAATTGCCCATCCGCCGTCCGGCAGGTTATCATTACTAGTACACATCAGCCCTTTCTTCCCTAAATTTCATGCGATAAGTTCCTCCTGGGCGTAGAGTGTGTGCGACCCGCAATACGGCCGGGGCGGCTGTGATCCTGTTCCATGGAGTCTGCATTGAAGAAGGGTAAGACTGCAGTCATCGTAGGTGCGCAGTGGGGTGACGAAGGCAAGGGAAAGATTGTCGACGTTCTCTCTGAAAACTTTTCGGTTGTGGCCCGCTACGCGGGCGGCCATAATGCCGGGCACACTGTCATCATCAACGGGAAGAAGTTTATTCTTCAGCTCATTCCGTGCGGCATCCTGCGTTCGGGTTGCCGAAGCGTGATCGGCAATGGGGTGGTGCTTGACCCATTGGCCCTGCTTAAGGAAGTTAACGCATTGCGCGAAACCAGCGTGAAAGTGGACGGAAGTCTTTTCGTCAGCAACCGCGCTCACGTGATCCTTCCCTATCATCGGATGATAGAACTGGCGTCGGAAAACGCGCCCGGACGGGTGAAAATCGGCACGACTTCCCGCGGCATCGGTCCCGCCTACGAAGACAAAATGGGCCGGCGCGGCTTACGTGTAGCGGATCTGCTCGACTTAAAGCTGCTCCGCACGCATATAGAAAACGCCTGTCGCGAGAAGAATATGATCGCGCACGCGCTCTTCAACTCCGAGCCCCTCGACCCTGACAAGATGTATCAGGAGTACGCCGAAGCGTCTGAACGAGTCGCGCCATTCGTTTGCGATACTGCCGCGCTGCTCAACCGAGCGATCGCGGACGGCGAATCGGTTATGTTTGAAGGCGCGCAGGGCACGATGCTCGACATCGATCACGGCACTTATCCCTTCGTCACCTCTTCCAGCGCCACATCGGGAGGAGCAGTCACGGGTACGGGCGTCGCCCCCACCGCCATAAACGCCGTAATCGGAGTGACCAAGGCTTACTGCACCCGTGTAGGCGGAGGACCATTTCCCAGTGAAGCGCTCGATGAGCGTGGCGATTTGCTGCGGGCACGCGGCAATGAATACGGCGCCGTAACCGGGCGTCCGCGTCGTTGCGGATGGCTTGACTTGCCTCTGTTGCGATACGCTGGCATGATAAACGGCATCTCCTGGCTGGTCGTGACCAAGCTGGACGTTCTTGATGAACTGGCCGAGATTCCTGTTTGCGTTGGCTACAAGATTAATGGCAAAGTGACGGCGGAAATCCCAGCACATGCGAGCGGGTATGATGCAATCGAATGCGTCTACCAGACCATGCCGGGATGGCGTAGTTCTACCCAGGGCATTACCTCGATGGAAAAACTGCCAAAGGCAGCTCGGGAATACTTGAATTTTCTGGAGAAAGAGAGCGGTACTCGGGTTGGCATGATTTCCACGGGTCCCGGGCGCGAGCAAACCATCTCTGTCGAAAGCTTCACTGCGGAACTCAGCGAGCTAACCGGACAGAGGACTACGGTTTCTTAAAACTTTCCAAATAGGGAGAAGGTGATGGTTGTTCTGGTGGTGACATGGATGGCAAAAGTAGGCCGGGAAAGTGATGTCGCCGGAGTGTTTTCCAAGCTAACTGAGGAATCCCGCAAGGAACCTGGATGTGCCATGTACCTGGTCCACCGGCACAAGACCGAACCGCGCCGTTTTTTAGTCTACGAACAATACAAGGATGATGCCGCTCTGGAAGCTCATCGCGCCTCGTCCCACTTCCTGCAATACGCCAAGAAAGAACTACCTAAATCAGCCGACCGCGTGGAGGGACATCTTTACGAACCCCTCGGGTGAAGGGTTCGGCGAGGGTCTGCCCCCGGGGCCGTCACTTCCCTTTGTCCGTCACCAGTACTCCACCCGATGCATAGCTTTCCTTTGAGACTTCGTGGAAAACTACCACAATAGCGTCACGACGAGCACCCGCCTCTTCTTCCATGGCATCGGTGATGCGCTTTGCCAGTTTTCGTTTTTGGTCCGCCGTGCGGCCGGTCAACATTGTTACTTGAACGAGTGGCATGAAAAATCGCTCCTGGCTGCTGGTTCCTGGCTCCTTCTTCACTCCGTGCCACCAATTTACTAAGCCAGTTCGTAGCCGGCAAAAAAGAAACTGAGTTCAAACCTCGCCGTATCGTCGGCATCTGAGCCGTGGATCGCGTTAAGTTCGATACTGCTCGCCCACTTCTTTCGAATTGTACCTTCTTCGGCATTCGCCGGATTGGTGGCTCCCATCAGCTTGCGCAAATCGGCGATTGCGTTTTCCTTCTCAAGAGCAAGCGCGACGATCGGCCCACTCGACATGAAGTCGGTCAGCGAACTAAAAAATGGCTTGCTGGCATGCACGGCATAAAACTGCTCCGCCTGATGCTTCGAAATTTCGAGCATCTTCATGCACAGAATGCTGAAACCATTCTTCTCGAATTGCTCGATGATGTCGCCGATTGCCTTCTTCCGGACAGCATCCGGTTTAACGATCGTGAGAGTGCGTTGAAGTGTTTTCATTTTTTATTAGCTTGAATCCTTGGATGATTTGCTGAGAACCGGGAAACCGGAACTTTGTTAGATTTTCACTCCCATTACTGCGGCCACGGCTTCGCCTATATCGGCGGGCGACTTAACAACCCGGATACCAGCGGCTTCCATGACTTTGATTTTCTCGGCTGCAGTGCCCTTTCCACCGGAAATAATCGCTCCCGCATGCCCCATACGCCGCCCGGGAGGAGCAGTCTGGCCGGCGATAAATCCCACGACCGGTTTCTTCATATACGCCTTAATATACTCAGCCGCAATTTCCTCGGCGTTGCCTCCGATTTCGCCGATCATAATCACGGCTTCGGTTAGCGGATCGCGGTTGAACAATTCGAGTGCGTCAAGGAAGTTTGTGCCAATGATGGGATCGCCACCAATGCCAAGCGCGGTAGATTGTCCGATCCCGCGGGTGGTCAGCTGATAGACGGCTTCATAGGTAAGGGTTCCGGAACGCGACACGATTCCTACCGACCCTTCCTTGTGAATCCTTGCCGGCATGATGCCAATCTTGCAATGTCCCGGCGAAATAATTCCGGGACAATTGGGCCCAATCAAACGTGACCGCCGATTCTGTAGAAATTCCCAGGCGCGGACCATGTCGAGGGTCGGAATGCCCTCGGTGATGCAGACAATTAATTCCAACTCAGCGTCTGCAGCCTCCATGATTGCGTCAGCCGCGTATGGAGGAGGCACAAAGATGACCGAAGTGTCTGCCGCGGTCTTCTCGACAGCCTGCTGCACAGTATTGAAGATCGGCCAACCTTCGTGGGTGGTGCCGCCTTTGCCGGGAGTGACTCCGCCCACAATCTGCGTGCCGTACTCAGCGCACGCCTTGGCATGAAACGTGCCTTCCCGACCGGTCAGTCCTTGCACGATCACGCGCGTCGATTTGTTTACCAGAATACTCATCGGTTGGTCTCGAACTCCAAATCACAAGTCAAGCTGCTTTCGCTGCTGCCACAACTTTCTCCGCGGCGTCTTTCATGGTCTCGGCAACGATGAAGTTCAATCCGGATTGCTTCAGAATCTCGCGTCCGGCCTCAACATTCGTGCCTTCCAGGCGCAAGACAATCGGGAGTTGAATGTGGGTTTTTCTCGCTGCCTCTACTACTCCGGCGGCCAACGTGTCCACCCGAAGGATTCCTCCAAAAATGTTGATGAGGACTGCCTTCACGCTTTTGTCACTCAATAGGATCTCGAACGCATGCGTGACCTGCTCAGCATTAGCGCCGCCGCCGACATCCAGAAAATTCGCCGGCATGCCGCCCGCGTATTTGATGATATCCATGGTGGCCATGGCCAGACCGGCACCATTCACCATGCAGCCTACATTCCCGTCCAGCTTGATGTAGTTCAAACCGTACTTTGACGCTTCGACTTCGAGCGGGTCTTCCTCCGTTACATCGCGCAGCTCGCGAAGGTCGGTATGCCGGAACATGGCGTTGTCGTCGAAGTTCATCTTGGCGTCGAGCGCAAACAGGCGCCCGTCCGTACAGGTGATGAACGGATTGATCTCCATCAGCGACGAATCCGTTTCCTCAAATGCCCGGTACAGGCCAGACATGAACTGAACTGCCTGGTTGATCTGCGCCGCTTTCAATCCCAAAGCGAATGCTAACTTCCGGGCCTGGAACGCCTCCAGACCCATGCCAGGATCGATATATTCCTTGAGGATCGCCGCTGGATTTTCTGCCGCCACCTGTTCGATTTCCATGCCACCGGCCGCCGACGCCATAAATACCGGCCGAGCCTCCGCCCGATCGATAACGATTCCCAGATAAAGTTCCTTTTCAATCGGCAGCGTCTCTTCGATCAGCAAGCGTCGGACAACGCGACCTTCAGGCCCAGTCTGATGCGTCACCAGTGTCATACCCAAAATTTGACCGGCGAGTGCAGCGGCTTCCTCAATTGATTTGGCAATCTTCACGCCGCCGCCTTTGCCGCGGCCACCTGCATGGATCTGGGCCTTGACCACAACCCCCGTCGCATCCGTGTCGAATAAACTCTTCGCCGCGGCCTCGGCTGCAGGCACAGTCTGCGCCATTTCGCCACGAGGCACAGCAACCCCATACTTCTTTAGGATTCCCTTGGCCTGGTACTCATGAATTTTCATAAAGATTGCTTGCTGAGCCTACTGGTAACGTCTGCTTGCAGCTTGAAACAGAGGGTAGCAACGTTCGATTCTATCGAACGCTTGAGCAATTGAGCAACTGAGAGTGTACGAAGGTAAAGCCGAAGTCGCTCAAAACTTTCAGAATTGACCGGCAAGACCTAGACTTTTTGCATGGCCGTGAAATCGAGCGCTGTATTCCTGGCTTGCCTGGCCACCAAGACCACGCTACCAGCGATTCGTTCCCGTTCCTCCTGAGGAGGCATCTGCAGGTATGCCGTGGTCAGGGACATTCGCGCTCGACACCAAGACGGGCGATTATGCTGGACCTACAAAGGAATATCGGGCGAAGGCAAGGCGGCAGATTCTGGGCAGCCAGATTGCGCGACTCTCTATCACAACGATCCGGACTGATGGCCGATTGAGCTGGTTTCAGTATCTCGGCCATGAATCTCCCGCTGGTCAAGGCGGACGCTTTATCCGTCGTTGTCGATGTTGAATTAGATCCTTGAAGTTGATGCCACAGACCTCCACCCTTGCTGCTTCGGCAAATCGCGTCGCGATGCTACTCTTGTCTATGGCTCTTATGCTCTCGTCACTATGATTACCGACGCTCTGCAACGCATAGCGAATAACCGCGAATCGCTAACCCGCGACGAAGCGCGGACCGTCATGACCGAGATTTTTTCCGGCAAAGCCTCCCAGGCCCAAATTGCTGCGTTGCTCGTTGCTCTGCACATGAAAGGCGAGACCGTCGAGGAAATCGTAGGTTGTGCCGAGGCCATCCGAGCGGCAGCCGAACCCTTGCCGGTTCGTGAAACCGACACCTTGGTTGTAAGCGGCACTGGCCGCGAGGCGCTGGTGGATACTTGTGGCACTGGCGGAGACGCATCGGGAACCTTCAATATCTCGACCGCTACGGCGTTTGTGGTGGCAGGTGCTGGGGTTCGAGTGGCAAAGCATGGGAATCGCAGTCTCAGTTCGAAGTGCGGTTCTGCTGATGTAATGGAAGCTCTCGGCGTAAAAATCAGCTTGCCATCCGCAGTGCTGGCTGCCTGCCTCGAAGAAATCGGCATGGTGTTTCTGTTCGCGCCTTCTATGCACTCTGCGATGAAGCATGTACAGCCAGCACGACGCGAAATTCGCTTGCGAACTATCTTTAACTTGCTGGGGCCACTCACGAATCCAGCCCACGCAACGGCGCAGGTGGTCGGCGTATATTCGGCCACTCTGGTGGAAAAACTGGCGGAAGCGCTCAGCATGCTGGGGCTTCATCGTGCTCTTGTCGTGCACGGCCTCGATGGTCTGGACGAAATTACGATCACGGGGCCAACCCGTATCGCGGAAGTGCGTGACGGCAAAGTTCGCACTTTTGAAGTGACACCAGAAGAGTTCGGAATCCCACGTGGCCATCTCGAAGATATCTCAGGTGGAGACGCTGAAACCAACGCCGCCATCGTTCGTGACATTCTTGCGGGAACAAAGTCAGCGCGGCGGGATGTGGTTTTGTTGAACGCGGCGGCCGCCCTTGTGGCGGCTGGTAAAGCCGATCACCTCTCGGACGCTCTTCCGATGGCTTCCCACGCCATTGACTCCGGCGCGGCGGCAGCAAAACTGAAAGCAATAGTGGAGTATACAACTACCTATTTCACGTGAGCCCGGCGACAACGGATCTCCCACGCCAGCAAGGTTCCGGGAATCGAAAAGGTGTCTCAGCCCTTCCCCTCTTTCTTCAATCTTTCAATCTGCGCTAGGTGGCTCGCGCCGTGCGTGCCCATTGTTTCGATCAATTGAGCAACGGTGAAATCTTTCTCTCTCTCGGGATGAAAGGCCGACTTTGCGAGGTCCCCCGGTTTGAGCCGCCGCAATAATCGCAGGTTGGCGTGACGGTTTAATCCGTACAGCGCAACCAGCTCCGCAGGAGGCGTTTCAGTGTGCCCGAGGTTGCGCGCCCAATCATCCCGGTCCATCGGCGCGATTATTGGCTTTCTGTCGGCGAGCATTTGACGAAGGCGGTATCCATAAACAATCTCAATATCAGCCAAGTGCCCAAGCACGTCGAGGATGCACCATTGGTCCGGTGCTGGCTTAAACCGCAATATCTTCTCCGACAGGCCCGAAACCGCCGCCGCCACCTGCTTGGGATTCTGCTCTGCTGCCTCAAGGTGCTGTTTCACTTCGAATTCCGTCATGAGGGCTCCAAATATCAAACATTTGTCATCGAACAATCAAGATGGATTCCAGGACCGCAAGCAACTAGTTTAGTTAGGCTTCTCCGGCATTTCGATCTTGTATAGGTTATTGCTCATTTCATTTTCCGGCACACTGCCATCGTTGACTTTGACTTCCATCGGAGCCGAAGCGGCTTCGAGACGAATGACCGCTTTTGAATTTGCGCGCACCTCGAGCCTCTTTACGACTTGCCCCTCCACCATAGTCAGAGTCACGGGCACCTCGGCGCCGGCACCTCCGCGATTCTCAATCGTCACAGTTACGACGTAGTTATTGCCAACCATCTTGCGAGAATAGGCTGAGGCTACTTTTAGATCGGGGAGCCCGGCATTTCGATAAACCCAGTCGTCAAAAAACCATCCCAGATCACGATTCGCTTGCTTCTCGATCAGATGCTGCATGTAGTCAGGCGCGGTATCGTCATCCGAGCGATAGGTCGCCAGTGCCCGTTTCAAGGCGTCTTCACCAATCATGTCGCGAAGCATCCACCATACGTACATCGCCTTGCTGCGATAGAACTCTTCAATGCTGGTGTCGATCAGCGAGTCGCGTTTCTGCAAAACGGCGTCCGAAGTTGTAAGCAGTGCGCCATCGGCATCTGGATTTGGTCGCCGCGTCTCAGCGAGTGTCTTCTCCGCGTCCGCCACTGCGGCTCGGTGAAGACCCATGAAATCAAGCGCTGCATCGCGTCCCGCATCGCGTTCGCGGTACTCAGACTGAGCAAAATGCGCAAGTCCCTCGTTAATCCAGGGCCGCGGCGAGTAGAAGGTAGCATGCGTCAGTTGGTGGACGGCCTCCAGCTGCGCCATCTTGGAGTCGATGTTGAGGGGAGTGAGAAGCATGCTGCCGCTTTCATATGGCGCTGCCTCCGGATCTGCTAACTCGAGAATTTCGGCCTTGACTGCTCCACGCCCCCTGGAACTTCCAAACCACTCAGCGACAAAGGGAGCCGCCAATTGCGCCGCCACAGCATACTTCTCAGCGGCAGGCTTATGATCGGGAAGATACGAAATATTGATTGCTTGTCGATCAAGGCTTTCATAATTCCCAATGGCAAAGAGTGGTACGGTCTCCCCCAGAGGTTTGAACGCACATTCGAGAGTGCTTTCGTAAGCTCGATCCATCTGCTGATCGGATTTCAGGCCGCCAGCTTCACCGTTGCACATCAAAATCGGAGGAGTACCTTCCCCGGATTGGCTGAGCTTAATCTTTGAAACCGCTGCAGCCTCTCGCGCCTTCCACTTTGCGACCCTCTGAAAAACGGTATTCCCTTCCGAAAGATTCGCTGATTCTGTGGCCACGGGGTACCAAACCACGTACCCGATACCGCGAACCGCGGTGAACGATTTGTCGATCCCGTCCCAATCGCTGTGACGTGCGACATCAGCAGGCACTCCAATTCGCGTAAGACGGGTCACAGCGACGGGAATGGTGCCCTCATATCCAATTTCCAGTTCTACCGATGCCTTGGGCGGGATCTCGGTCGGCAAGGTGACGACAGCTTCCGACAAGGATCCCGTGTGATCGATATCCGATGTGTATGGCTGAGAAACAAACTGCACAACTTTGCCCCCGGCCTGAATTGAGCGCCAATCCAGCGTCGACGAAATCTGGAGACAGAGATTTCTCTGCGGCGAGGTCGAATCATTTCGTAACGTGATAATGCCGCGTGCCGCCAGCCTCTGTTGCTGAGGTTCTAATCGAACGTCGAGCTCGTAGTTAGTGAAGGTGAAAGCCTCGCGATCCAAAGCATGGGATTGATGCAGCAAACCACAAACCACAAAGACGATGGGGAAAAACTTCATTTCGTTTTCGTCGGCCGTTTCCTGCGTTGCCGCACGATTTCGTACAACATCACCCCAGCGGCCACGGACACATTGAGGGATGACACTTTTCCCAGCATCGGGATGGAAACCAGGAAATCGCACTTCTTCGCGACCAGATCATGGACCCCTTTTCCTTCCGAACCCAGGACGATTGCGCAGTCCATCTTGTAGTCGAGCGCATCATAATCTTGCTTGCCACGCTCATCCAGGCCGACAGTCCAAATATTCTTAGCCTTCAAATCTTCCAATGTCCGGGCAATATTAGTGACCTTCGCGATCGGAAGGTGTTCGCTGGCCCCGGCTGAAGCCTTAGTGACGGTCGCCGTCACTCCAGCCGCACGACGCTCAGGAATGACCGCGCCGTCCGCGCCGGCAGCATCGGCGGTCCGCAAGATCGCACCCAGATTGTGAGGGTCTTCGACTCCGTCCAGCACGACAATCAGAGAATATTCTCCGCGCTTTGCTGCCACTACATCATCGAGGTCGTTATAGTGTTTGGCCGAAGTAATTGCCACAACGCCCTGATGCGCGTTGTTCCCCGCCATACGATCGAGTTCCGCACGTCCCAGGAAGCGCACCGCCACGCCGTTCCTCCGGCACTCCTCGACAATGCGCTGCAAGCGCAAGTCATGGCGTTCCTTCAGCACTCCCACCCACTCAAATGACCGGCCCCGCGCCTTCAGCGCTTCGGCAACGGCATTGATTCCATAGATGTAATTCATCGAGCGTAAGTTTACCGCCTTTCGGTCATCAGGCGCTGAAAACGGGCAGAGGACAGAGAGCGCTATCCATCGCTTTCGCGCGCGCGTGATGGCTTAGACGTGCTGTCGAAGAGTCGCCACCTCTGCTTTGTTGCGTGAAGTCCGACGCCAGGCGGTGGCACTTTGATTCACCACTCGATATACTTTTATTGCACCAGCATAGGAGAAGGAATGTCTTTGTCCGCCGTCATTGTGGACGATGAACAGCTTGCTCGCGACGAACTTGCCTTTCTATTGAAAGATATCGGAGACGTTGAAGTAGTAGCTCAGGGCAAGAACGGGATTGAAGGCGTCAACCTTATCCGCGAACACAACCCCGATCTGGTCTTCCTCGACGTACAAATGCCAGGGCTCGACGGTTTCGGTGTGCTCAAAAAGCTGTTGGATCGTAAAGTCGCTCTGCCGAAAATTGTCTTCGCCACGGCGTTCGATCAATACGCCGTAAAGGCATTTGAGGTGAATGCGGTTGATTATCTGCTCAAGCCTTTCGACAAAAAGCGAGTCGCGCAGTCGGTTCAGAAAGTGCGCGAGAAATTGGATTCGGGCAATACCTCATCGGACAAACTTGAGACCCTGGTCCGAATGCTGGAGTCGCAGAAGCCCCAGGCTTCAAAACTCTTGATCAAGTCCGGCGGAAGGCTTTTCCTGGTGAATCAGAAGGACATTGGCTTCGCTTCTATCGAAGAGGGCGTCATAACAGTTGTGACAGCGGGTGCAAACGGTATGGAAGGGCAATCTAATTGCCGCACTCTTGAAGAGCTGTTGGAGAGTCTCGATCCCAACCTCTTTTGGCGGGCACACCGTTCCTACCTGGTCAATATCAACCGCATCAAAGAAGTCGTTCCCTGGTTCAAGAGTTCTTATCAACTACGAATGGACGATAAAAAACAAACCGAAATTCCAGTCAGTCGCGCGCAGACCAAGCGCTTGCGTGAACTATTCGGGTTATAAAGGGTTTTACGCCACCTTCCTGAATAGGGAGGCAGTTGTTCTGAACTCGAGCCGTCGCAAGGCTAAAGCGCTTCCTGGCTTTGCCATGCCCAGCCTGCTTCAGCGTGGAACTCGAAATGACTCTCCAAACTCAAATCAGCACTAGCTCCTCCTAGCTCTCGCGCAAGCCCGCGAGAGTATGGGCGATCGGTTACGAACCAATCGATATTTTTCTGATTGTGTTCCTAATTCCGGACAAATCGTTCCGCAGATGTTTGCGTGCATAGCTCTGTGGAATTCGGATTTTCAGAACAAGCCTCGCAGGTCGGGGACGAATGCAAAAAATGAGGACGAGGAAAATTAAAGCATGGCCGAAAGCTTGGACGCCTCCGTGGGATGTTGCAGCAACGCCACTTGCCCCGCCAAACTGCTGAGATGCTGGTAGTTGTCCGCTAACTTGCCATATGAGAATTGCGCTGCGGGCGTTGCCATCCGAAGGTAAAGCTGGAGTGTCGCCAGAATAGCCAAAGTACGAAGCCGTAATGCGGTATCAACTAATTCTCTGCCTGCCTTTGCCACACGAGGATCCGGACTTTTTGCTGCCGCTTCGCCCAATCGCGTGAGACAGGCCGCATTGTGGCTGGTATTCCGGATGTAGTCTACGGCAGACCTGGCACGCTCCCTTTGAGCCACGCGGAAGTCGGAGGGGCGCAGATTCATGCGCAAGAAGTCGTCTTCTTTCGGGTCCACGAGATTACGGAACGCCTCGATGTCAACCGGCCGGGTCTGTCCGGCCAAATCTCCGATATGGCGAACCGAAGAGAGGTGTCCACCTTCGAGATATAGCAGGAGGAGTAAAACCACTAACGCAACCGCAACCAGAACGTAGGCAGGAATCATTGCAGTAGCAGCCGTTGGAGTTCGGCATTCCATTCTGCAAGATTGTGTTCGGGCAGTTCCCCCGGCAGCGTTGTCGTGTCAGAGCCCATCAGGTACACCAGCCAGACGAGCACACAGCAATGATACGTGGCCATGGTGACAACATCGAAGACATAGCCAGCAACGAAGCCAGTCCACGTGCGCATTGCCTCGGTGGCCAGGTCGACGGTCGAGAAGATGCCCAAGCCAAATGCAATGCCAGATGGAAAGCTTCTCAGCGAAAGGCGAAAGTAGGCACTGAAAGCAATCAGAAGCAGCCACAAGCCGCTCTGCATCACATCCACGCTCAGGTCAACCACATGAATACGGGAATAGATGTGGAGCGTTCCGTCCTCGGGTGTTCTTGCCGCGACTGTGGTGGCCAGCAGCAGCAAGACTACGATCGCACGACGGAATACTACGCGGTTCAACCGCTTGAGTCCGGGATAGTCTTTGAAGATGTTAGAAAAGACTTCCCACAAAATACCGAAGCGCAAACTGATACTGGTAAGCGAAAACAACCAGTAAACGAACCAGTACTGATGCGCAGAGATTGCGCGATCGCGGTCAAGTATGAAAAGAATTCCCTGCTGTAGAACTTGAAAGATCGAGTAGCCAAAAAAGATCGGGAACGCGCGAAACAGACGATTTCGCAACATCACTGCGAGGATAATCACCAGGAGGACTCGAGGTGCTATCCACAAATAGTTCCACAGGAAAGAGTGAGGATACATGGCAGTCGCCGGAACTATAACCCCGTTCCCCGCCAGCAGCAAACACTATTCCCCAGAACAGCTACTCAAATCCTCCTGCGGAAGCCCATAGGTGTTAAAGAATTGCCGTAATGAGCAACCTATGGTTTGCAGTCGTGCCCTGGGGGACACTGCGGCCGTGGGTCCCCGTCAGCTCTGACTTGGATTGGACTTGAGAGTGTGCCCATAAGCAGCAGAACGCCGGTGAGTACAAGCATGAATTTCTTCACGGTAGATCTCCTTTTTTTTGGGAATGGATTGAAAGGTTCAACCGTGGTAAGTTGGGCTTGAAGTCTGTGGAAACCGCTCTAGTCGCAAAGTTGTCGCGTGTTGTGAAACCAGAAAAATGACATTGCAATCAGCACTCGAAGACGTGATGGGAACAACCCTAGCCGGCGTCAGCGGAATTGTGGGGAAGATGGAATATGTCGCGAGCTTGCGCGACGCTCAATCGGGAGGCTATTTGCACTGGGGGTTGAGCAGGGCCTACGGGGAGCAGGCGGCGCAGGAAGCGCTGGCCCAAGTACATCGTCAGTTATTTTTCAAAATATTGCGCACACCGCTGCGGGTATTGTGCGATGACGTTGTGCTTTCGAGCCAGGCGGCGCAGATGACGGCGGAGGAGTATTTGAAAAAGGTCCAAAGCCAAATGCCGAGGTTATTGCCACAAGACATGAACAACGGTTCTGCTCGACATTTCAATTCAGTGCTACACGCTCTTTCGCTTCTGCTTTCGAATCCGGCAGCGAATCTGCAGGCAGCCACTCGCCAAGTTTAAGCGCGATACCCACCACTTGACCGATAACTTCCGCCTCCTGGGGATGGCGCATGACTCTCGCTGTGACCGGCGACAGGGGATGTGGCTGCAGCACGATCTGGTCGCCTTTCAGGTTGCACCAGCAGCAAACATAGCCTTCCCGGGTTTCCACGAAATAAATGGGTCGCTCGTATTCCGAACGCCAAACTCCCTGCACCACCTGACTCTTGCTCTCGTCCACTTGAAGAAAAGTTCCGGGTGGCAACAGAGGATACATAGTGAAATCCTCGCCGCCCACGTAGCCGTAGATATATTTCTCGTCACTAAAGTTCGACAGGTGGGCGAGCGGCACCAGCCCCCACTGTTCGACCATGCGGCTGAGGTTGGAAGTGCGACGGGGATCGAACGCGGGATCCAATCGTGTCGGGATTTTCACGGCGAAGGCGCCCTGCAGAGTCTCAGTTACGTGCGATCTAGGCGGAAGGCTAAGGTTTAGATCGGCCGCGGAAACCGTGAGATCGATGCCGTACCAGGATAAAATTTCGCGCACGTCGCAGCGATAGATCACCGCCAAGGCATAAAGGCGAAAGATGCTGGGAACGGATCCCTTGGTCTCGATGTCAGAGAGGCGGCTGGGACTCACCGAAAACTCATCGCTGCCATGCCGTTCCGCAATACGGATACTGGCAGTTTCCACCTCGCGCATCGTAAGACCAAGCCGTTCACGCAGAGACCGGAGATTTGCTCCGGCCTCGAAAATGGCAATCTTGCCTTCAGGAACTTGCATTAATCATCTCGAATCTTGCAGGATTCCTCCGCCTTTCATGGGGCGCGCTGCCCCCGCAGAGCAGCGAAGAATAGCCCATATCTCAATAGCTTGCAAAGAACTTTTATCGAAAGTCAGATTTAGCGACGTTTTAATTCTTGATCACCATCGAGTATAGGTTTAAGTCATCGTTAACGCCGTGCTCGCAAAACCCAGCAAAAGCTATAATTAACTTCATGGCGCGGGGGTGGGAAAGCAAGTCCGTAGAGGATCAGCAGGCAGCTGCCAGCACAAAAAACGAATCAAAGCAACGATTTACGGCGGAGCAAGCTGAAAGGAAGCGGCAGGAAGAATCCATTCGCCTGTCTCGCCGCCGCCTTCTGGAACAACTTCAGGCGACCCAAAATCCTCGCTACCGTCAAATGTTGGAATTTGCGTTGTCTGAACTGGATGACCGCCTCGCACGCATGGGCTAAGTCTATGGTTTGGTTCAGGGTGAATATTTTGCAGTATAATGCTTCCAATCCCCCATGAAAGCTTACGTATACGTGTCGCTTAAGAAAAGTGTCCTGGATCCGCAAGGTAAGACCATTCAGGGTGCTTTGAAGAAGATGGGATGTAAGGGTTTGGAAGAAGTTCGCCAGGGCAAATATTTCGAGCTTACGCTCGATGGCGGACTGAATCGGAGCGAGGTCGAGGCGGAAGTCACAAGAATCGCCCGCGACGTCCTGACCAATCCGGTAATTGAAGAGTTTCGTTTCTCCCTCGAAGATCAGCCGAATTCCCCGGTTCGGTAATTGGTAGTAGTCCTGCAAAGCAGGATTCGAAAGCTGGTAGTTACATCCCGGATTAGCCGGACTTTAACTCAAAAACACATCTTCGGTCTCTCCGCCGAAAATAGGAGCGTTCGTATGTGCGGCATAGTGGGATATGTTGGCAAGAAGCGTGTCGTTCCGGTCATCATCGAAGGACTTCGAAAACTGGAGTATCGCGGCTACGATTCGGCCGGGATCGCGGTTTGCGGCAACGGCGATGGTCTGCAGATTCGCCGCGCCGAAGGCAAACTGAGAAACCTGGAAGAGGTCATCCGCCTGAAGCCGCTCGATGGCACTTACGGAATCGGTCACACTCGCTGGGCGACGCATGGCCGTCCCACGGAAGAAAACGCTCACCCGCACCGCGACTGCACGGGAAAGATCGTTGTTGTTCATAATGGAATTATTGAGAACTACGTCTCACTGAAGCGCAAGCTCATTGAAGAAGGCCACAAATTCACCACCGAAACCGATACAGAAGTTATCGCCCACCTGGTGGAAAAGTATTTCCTGAAAACGGCTAATGGTCATCGCCCGACGCTCGAAGAGTGCGTTCGCAAAGCAGTTGGACAGCTGACGGGCGTCTTTGCCCTGGCGGTTATTGCCGTGGATGAACCAAACAAGATTGTGGCCGCACGCAATGGCCCGCCGGCGGTCATTGGCCTGGGTAAGGATGAATATTTCGTTGCATCCGACGTACCCGCAATCCTTTATCACACTCGCGACCTGTTTTTCCTGGGGGATGGCGACCTGGCGGTGATTACGCCAGAAGGTGTGCAGTTGACCGACTTCAATGGACAACCGGTCGTCCGCCAGGTGCAGCACGTCACCTGGGATCCGATCATGGCAGAGAAGGGCGGTTTCAAGCACTTCATGCTCAAAGAAATCTACGAGCAGCCCCGATCTGTTCGTGACACTACCCTGGGACGAGTTTCGCAGGAAACCGGCCACGTGTTCCTCGACGAGATGGAAATCTCCGATGCGGAATTCAATGCCGTGAAGAAAATCAACATTGCCGCCTGCGGAACCAGTTGGCACGCCGCTCAGGCTGGCAAGTTCATGATCGAACGCCTGGCGCGGATTCCGGTCGAAGTGGACTATGCCAGCGAGTGGCGTTATCGCGACCCCATCATCACTCCTGACACAATCACCATGCTGATCACCCAGTCGGGTGAGACCGCGGATACCATCGCCGCGCAACGTGAAGCCAAAGCGAAAGGCTCCAAGACTCTGGCGATTTGCAACGTAGTGGGCGCCATGATTACTCGTGAGGCCGCTGGAACCATCTACACTCATGCTGGCCCGGAAATCGGAGTTGCCTCAACCAAGGCCTTTACGGCCCAACTTACCGCGCTTTATCTGTTCGCTCTTTTCCTCGCCCAACAGCGCGGCACGATGAGCGCGGACCAGGCTAAAGCCGCGATTCAGGAACTAACACGCATCCCCGGCAAACTTGAGCACCTTCTCACACACGAAGAAAAGTGCGAGGATCTGGCAAAGGAATACGCACGCGCGCAGGATTTCCTGTTTCTTGGACGCGGTATTCACTACCCGATCGCGCTAGAAGGAGCACTCAAGCTGAAAGAAGTCTCCTACATCCACGCTGAAGGTTACCCCGCCGGAGAAATGAAGCATGGGCCGAACGCGTTGATCGACGAAAACCTGCCAGTGGTGGTCATTGCCACGCGCGATCCCAAGGACACGCTCTCGATGACACGGTACGAGAAGACCTGCTCGAACCTAAAAGAGGTGAAGGCTCGTTCCGGTCAGATCATTGCGCTGGCGACTGAAGGCGACGAGGACATCAAAGAAGCCGCTGACCACGTGCTGTACGTTCCGACGGCACCCGAAGAATTGTTACCGATTCTGGAAATCGTACCGCTTCAGTTACTCGCATATCACATCGCGGTGCGGCGCGGCTGCGATGTCGACCAGCCACGAAACCTGGCGAAGTCGGTGACGGTGGAGTAAGGCAGCTTTTTTGCCATCAGCTCCTTTTTTGACCAACCAAGGCTCATTCGCTTTGCGGACGGGCTTTTCGCGTCCAGGAACCCGTTGCATTCATCTACATAACTGATGTCTCCCTTTCAAGCTTTCGCGGCGCAACTCGTTCGTTCGGTTTCTCTTTCTGTCCAGACCAAGCACCTCGAATTCGAGGTCTCGGGCAAAACGCGCTTCGGTTTCGTCGCCGGGCAATGGCTTTCGTTCAAAGCGAACAAGCCTGATGGCGAGGAAATCACTCGCGCGTATTCCATCGCGTCACCGCCCGGAGACGACAATCGGTTCGCGCTGTGCCTGAATCGGGTTCAGGACGGGTTCATGTCGAATTTCCTGTGCGACATGAAAGAAGGCGAGGAACTCAGTTGCCAGGGCCCGTTTGGGGACTTCATCCTGCGTCCTCCGTTGCGCGATACCATTTTTATAGCGACGGGAACTGGCATCGCGCCATTCCGCTCCATGCTCCACTGGTTGCTAGCTGATCCTACCCGGCATCAGAATAAGAAGTTCTGGCTGGTTTTCGGCAATCGCACCACGGACGATATCTACTACCACGACGAGTTTCGTCGCCTCGCCGAGCAGCATCCAAACCTTCACTATTTGCCGACTCTAAGCCGCAGCAGCCCGGAATGGTCTGGGTTACGAGGATACGTACAGCAGCACGTGCCTAAGATTGCCGAAGGCCACTCCGAGATGCACGCCTACATTTGCGGTCTGGACAAAATGATCAAAGCTAACCGCGAATTGCTGAAGAGCCTGGGATGGGACCGTAAATCCATCCTCTACGAAAAGTACGATTGAAATGTGGACGCGAGCGTTCCAATGATATTAGATGGGCTGGCCGTGTTTTACCGCTAGTGTTACCATCGCTTTGGAAACCAGTTTTTCTTCAGAATTCTTCTCCGCAAAAACTTCGGCTTCACAGACTACCAGCACCTTGCCAGCCCGAAGGACGCGGGCCCGGCAGCGCAGCCGGTCGGCGACGGCGGGGCGCAAGAAATTAATCTTGAACTCGACACTTACCACGTCATCGGCCAGAGGCACATTGGCCCGCGCCGCGCAGCCCGACGTGTGGTCCGCCATGGTTGCCATCACGCCCGCATGAATCAATCCGTGTTGTTGACGGTGGCGCTCCGAGGGGAATAATACGGTTTCGCAGTATTCGTCGTCGACGCAGATGAGTTGCATGCCGATATCGCGCACGAAGTTGGCGTTATCGAAAATGTACCGGACGCGGCTTTGCGTAAGTTCATCCATGGATTCAGTCTGGTGGGAGTTGCGCTTGACGAGAGTTGGGCGTTACCTCAAAAGCAGGTCCCTCCACTGCGCTCGCTTCAATGCGCTCCGGTCGGGATGACGGGGTTGTATACGCTGACGCCTTAGCACCCTAGTACGCCCAGCGCAATAACGTTGCGCCAACGGTAAATCCTGCTCCAACCGACGCCAGTAGCACCAGGTTGCCCTTCTTCAGCTTCCCTTCCTGAAGAGCCGTAGCCATGGCGAGAGGAATCGTTCCAGCTGTAGTGTTTCCGAAGCGGTCGATGTTGATGACTACACTTTCCGGCTTCAGACCCAGCCGGTCAGCGGTGGCGGTGATGATCCGGCGGTTGGCCTGGTGGGGAATGAAGGTGTCGATGTCAGTACCTTTCAAGCCATTGCGCGAGAGGATTTTCTCGCACAGCTCAGCTTGTTTGCGAACGGCAAACTTGAACACCGCCTGCCCGTCCTGATGGACATAGTGCATGCGCTTGTCCACCGTTTCACGGGTGGCGGGATGGAGACTTCCCCCGCCTGGCATGTAGAGCGAACAACCTCCCGCTCCATCCACTTCGTGGATGAAATCGATCAGCCCTTCGGAGTCGTTTTCAGCGGCTTCCAGCAACACAGCGCCCGCTCCATCACCAAAAATTACACAGGTGGCGCGATCTTTGTAATCGATGATCGAAGACATTACGTCCGCGCCAATCACCATAACTTTTTTATGCACTCCAGTGGCGATAAACTGCGCGCCGGTCTGAAGCGCATAAACAAACGCCGAGCAAGCGGCTGAAAGATCGAATCCCCAGACTCCTTTTGAACCCAGCTTGTGCTGGACCAGACAGGCAGTGGAGGGGAAAAACATGTCCGGTGTCACTGTAGCGACGATGAGCGCGTCGAGGTCTGATGGCGCCAATCCCCGTTCGACTAGCGCAAGCCGGGCAGCCTCGGTCGCAAGGTCGCTGGTAGCGACGCCTTGATCGACGACATGGCGTTCACGAATCCCGGTGCGCTCCACGATCCAATCGTTCGAAGTCTCTACCAATTTCTCCAGGTCGTCATTGGTAAGCAAACGGGGTGGGACGTAGGTTCCCAGGGCAGTAATCTTGGCGCGCACGAGCTGACTCACTCTATGAGTTCTCCTGATGTGGGATGAACCCGCTATTTTGACGCACCCATGCGGCAATGTGCAACTGTAGCTGGCCTATAGCTTTGTTGACTTGTAAACAGCGGCTGCGCGGCATTTTAACGAAGAGATTGGTTGTCCCCATGAGCAGCAGCGGGTACTCGTCATACCAACAGGTCCGATCCGTGCTGGCGCTGCCGCAGTCAAGCTTGCGTCCGATTAATGCTCCGAGCGCCGGCTCCTTCGGATTTCATTCGAAGCTCCCCGAGCTGCAGGCCCTCTTTAATCAGAAACACTTAGCGGTGTTGGCAAACGTCGGGACTCTGGTGCGAGCCACCACGCGAACGCAGTTCCGTGGGGGCCAGGTTACCGTTCCGCAAAATCTGTTTTCTCATGAGGACCAACAGGCGCAAATGCAAACGGCATCGCTGACCGGCGATGGACAGACGGATGGGCAGGACGGACAGCGGACAAGGTTCAGTCCATCTATGGCGGAAATTTCCCCATTATTATTTCGCTGGCGGGCACGAACATTTTCTGTGAAGGTCGGTCCGCGCGGTCGATCGAGTCCAGTGGCAATCCGACAGGGTTACTGGCAGGGTTCGGCGGCTCGTCTGAATCGCAGAACCGGATGTCAGCCTTACAAAATCTGCTTACTTTTGACACTGGCGTGTCATTGATACAAGCAGCGAGCAGCACAACTGCCAATGCGCTGCAGGATAGCAAGTCCCTCGCCGATGCCATCGCCGGAGCCCCTGCCCTGGCAACGGCTTTCCCCAATAACGGACTTGCCGGTCAACTCAGGCAGGTGGCGCAGATTATTTCCGTGCGTGCGTCGCTCGGACATGCAACGGCAGATTTTCTTCGTGTCGCTTGGCGGTTTCGACACCCACAGTGACCAACTCAACGCCCAGAACAACTTGTATACGCAGCTTAGTCAGGCGTTGAATGCGTTCTATATCAGGCGACCGTGGAAATTGGCGCAGCATCGCAAGTTACCAGCTTCACATTGTCGGATTTCAGCCGCACGTTCCAACCCGATAGCACTTCCCGAAGCGATCACGCGTGGGGCGGCCATCACTTGATTATGGGAGGAGGAGTCCACGGCGGAGATTTCTTCGGGACGTTCCCCACGCTGGCGCTTGGCGGCCCTGATGATGCTACAAGCGAGGGCCGATGGATCCCAACGACGGCACTGGACCAGTACACCGCTACCTTGGCAAACTGGTTTGGAGTGCCGACAGCGGATTTGCCGACCATCTTCGCGAATTTGGCGAACTTTTCCTCTGCTGAATTTTGTGGGATAGCAAAATTGTTGCGAATAAGCACGGGCCGTCGCGTCCGAAGGGAATAGGGCGGATGTGGAATTCTCCGGCGGAGGCACGAGGTGCCTCCGTGTTCTGACCGTCAACTGAGCGCTCGGCAAGCTGACTCACAGCTGTAGAGGCGTTTCGGACAGGATGACAAAAGCCAGACACCGGGACCCCACTGCACACACAAGAGCCCGTTACCGTTGCTTCCTTCCGGACCTGGCGGGGTTGGCGGGAATGCGTCGCGTAGGACCGATGCCTGACCGAATCTGATTCTAACATTGCGGGTCGGTCTGCTGTGCCCCACCCAGAAGGCAGTTCCGCGGTCTACAATCCCGGAATCGCGCTCGATGCTAAAGAGCAGCAGATGTCGAACCCGAGCCGCGAATATAGCAAACCGCCATCGGAGCACCTCGAGTACGAAGGAGCAGCGTGGGCAGAACTGGCCGCTAAGGGTACTTCTCCTCGTGGTGGGCTTCGTTGCTGGTTTCTTCGGACATGCTTCTTGCGAGTGGGCCCAGCCTATCGTCACGGCTACCGCTGTCGTGGTCGTTGTGATTTCTCGAGTGGCGCCCCAAGTTCAATGGCGAACGCACCTAGAAATGCTCCCCATCAGGAAGGCGGCAGGAAGCTAAAGTTGTGTAGATTCTTCAGGACGTTTGTGAAGCCCGTTCAGCGGGTCCAAGTGCCCAGTGGAGGACGATCCCACTGAATGCGCTTTGCGAGACCATTCTGGAGGCTGACTGTGCCAGTATAGGTTCCGGTTCCATTCCAGGTGATACTGATTTTGTACGGTCCAATGAAACGCCCGTACCCTGTTCCCGCCGAACCTCCCGTGACCGTCAATGAATCAGCGGATTGTTTGAACGCATAACCACCTGACCAGGCTTGGCCAGCCAGGTTGGCTCGCCCTCTATTGATTGAAGCGCAGTATTTGTCTTCGAAGCATTTGCTCTGGGCGGGGCCGTTTGAACATTGTTCGGCGTAAAGACGCTCGTGAGGAGCACATAGTTCGCGATTGTCTCCGCCACAGGCGCTGTTCCCGGTGAACTGGCACCCGGGATCCTGTGCGCGCACGGTCGTCAGGAACATAGCCACAATCCCGATCGCAAATACAGTTTTTCCGGAACCACGCATGAATGCTCTCCTCAAGTTACTGAATCCAGCCGGACACGAAGCGAGATCCAAGTAAACTCTCCTCTACCGTTTGCGTTTATGATTTTAGCTCTGTGGTTGGCGTTGTATGCTCCTTCTGTAGATATTCCTACAAAGCTCGGTCATACCCTCAGTACTCTTTCTTTTATTGACAGTTTGGCGAACAATGAACCCATTCATGTCTTCTGCCGATCCATCGCCTCCTCCGACACGATCCCTATCAGTCAGCATGCATCATCACTTTGAGATTGCTGTGTATCTGACGGTAGCAATGGGGTTTATCACTCTGGCGCTTACCGGAGACCTGGGTGTAATTGCGGTCATTTTGGTGAGCCTCGCACTATTGCTCCGTGGCTATTTGCTGCTGACACGTCGTATTTGGCTGATCTCCGAACATGCCACGTCATTTCTGACGCTGGGTTACCTAGGCGTCTACGCAGCGGACTTTTTTCTTCTTTCGCGTGGATTTCTTGACGCGACAGTTCATCTGGTTCTGTTCGTCATGGTGGTGCGGTTGTTTTCTGCGCATCGCGACCGCGACTATTACTTCCTTTCGGTCATCGCCTTTCTGATGGTGCTCTCCGCCGCGTTGCTCACCGTGGATAGCACTTTCCTCCTGGCTTTTGCCTGTTTCACACTATCGGCGGTCGTCACATTCATCCTGATGGAGATGCGGCACATTTCACGCAAGGCAGCCATCCGCACGCAACAACCAGATGACGAAACGTCTTCTCGACATATAGCAACGACGCTGGCGGCAGTTTCTCCGGTATTAATGCTTTGTATCCTGCTGACGGCGGCCGGCATTTTCTTTGTGTTGCCGCGTGTCTCCGCTGGATATTTGAGCGCATACGCACCCGGAGGCGAAATTTCCACCGGCTTCAGCGACCAGATTGAACTGGGACGGATTGGCGAAATTCAACAATCAAGCTCGCTGGTGATGCACGTTCATATCGATGGCGACGACCGCGGGGCTTTCGATTTGAAATGGCGGGGGATTACTCTCCGTAACTTTGACGGCCGGAATTGGTCGAATAACCGGTCCCAGCGTGTCCTTTTTCAGCGGCCTGGCGAGGGCTTTATTTTGCCGGAGCCTATAGCTGGCGTTCGTGACATTGGTCGCCGCCCTATTCACTATCGGGTGCTAATGGAGCCGGTGGGTATTAATGTTTTTTTCCTTGCGGCAAGGCCGGAGGAGTTAGAGGGCGACTATAAGAACGTCGGTATGGACGAAGGCGGCGCAATATTCAACGTTGATCTGCAGCATCCGGTGAACCGATATCAGGCCAGTTCCGATATTGCGCAACCAGCGCCAAGCGTGCTGCGCCGCGCTGGCGGCAATTACCCGCCTGATCTGGATGCCGGCTATCTTGAACTTCCCCGCACCCTTGATCCTCGCATCCGAAGTCTGGCAGAGCAAATTACCGCATCCTCGGATAACCGCTACGACAAGGCCAGCGCCATCGAAACCTACCTTCGGACTCACTTTCAATACACGCTCCAGTTGTCGCGCACGGTGCCGCGCGACCCCTTAGCCAACTTCCTGTTCGAGCGCAAGCAAGGACATTGCGAATATTTCGCGTCTTCCATGGCGATCATGCTCCGGACGTTGGGAATTCCGGCCCGCATCGTCAACGGATTTCACAGCGGCGAATTCAATGACCTGACTTCGCAGTATGTCATCAGGGCGAGCGACGCGCATTCCTGGGTGGAGGCATTCTTCCCCAATTACGGCTGGATCTCGTTCGATCCCACGCCAGGAGTGTCCACGTCAGTCCGCGCTGGATGGAACCGGGTAGCGCTGTACGTCGATGCGATGGCGTCATTCTGGCGCGACTGGGTGATTAACTACGACGCCGGACATCAGCAGGCGCTGGCGGTTAGCGCGAAAAGCGGCAGCCAGCAACTGTTTTCGAACCTCAAAACCTGGTGGCGCCAGCACTACGAGTTGCTGCTGAAGACTGCGCGCCGCAGTGAACGGGTCGTTGATCGGTCCCCGTGGAAGTGGGCGATCGCCGGATTCCTAATCGCGATGTTGCTGATAGTAGGGGCCAATGCAGGACTATTGTGGCAGTTGCTTGCACGACGCCGGTTGGCGGCGAAGCCAGAGAAGTCTCCTCGCGTTGCGGCAAGTATCTGGTACGAGCGGATGATAGGAATGGTGGGACGCCGGGGGTGGCGAAAATCGCCCACCCAGACCCCCGAAGAATTTATCGAGTTGATCGATGACGATGCGGTCCGCGATAAGGTTGCGGAATTTACCCGTCACTACGAGAGTGCCCGCTTCGATGCGTCAATCGAGGATGTGCAGCAGCTGCCTCGTCTGTACGAAGAAATCTCCGCAACCCGGCGCTAAGTTTTTAGAAGTCCGGACTAGGCCACCGCCGACACTCATCCGGGGTAAAATGCCCATCCCGGGGAAAGACTTGCCTGCGTCGCCGGTGTGACACAATTAACCGGTAGTTGCTGGGAATCAGGTTCAGTTCAGAAAGCACATCTTGATAGAAAGTGACGGCAAACGGCACCTCGACGGTCGGCCGACCATGCCGAACTCCATCAGGCGCCGGCCATAGTTGCCTTCAGACTAAGACTATGGCTTGAATAACGAAGGGTCGTAACCGCATTCACACCAGGACGGTCCGATCGCTCACGAACGTTCGACCCACCATCGCGGCGAGCTCGTGGTTCCCTGACCCGGCCACCCACGGCGCTAACACCATGACAGACAGCAGCCCTGCCACCGAAAATCGTCGAGAATCATCCTTGCTCCTGGCTCAGCGACTGAAAGTGTTTGCCGGTTAGCATGCGGAAGCAGCAGCGGATTTCAGTAGCGACACCAGGCTTGGTGCACGACCCTCTACAAACCCGATGTTGCAACAGTGTTAAAATCAATAGATTGCATGCCTACAAAGACCTCAATATCACCACGCGAGAGTGCAGCCGAGCCGACCGGGCCGATGGCTGGCGCATCGACGAAAGTGGGCTTTGTCAGCCTGGGATGTCCTAAGAACCTCGTGGACAGTGAGGTAATGATGGGCATGCTGGCGCAGGCCGGCGCCAGGCTGGTCTCCCGAGCCGAAGAAGCCGACGTAATCGTCGTAAACACTTGCTCATTTATCGCCAGCGCTCAGCAGGAATCGGTGAATACCATTCTGGAAATGGCCCGCCACAAGACCGGCGGTCGTGCCCGGAAGTTGGTGGTGGCAGGATGCCTGGTAGAACGTTTCCGCAACGAAATTCAGCAGAACATTCCGGAAGTTGATGCCGTAGTTGGCACGGGTGAACTTGAAGGCATTGTGGCGGCTGCAGGTATAGGTTCCGCACCAGCCCCAAATCCTCTTTTCAATATTCTGCAATCGAGACCTGAAGGAGATGCTCGCGCCGAGAGGGGCCGATTTTCGCGTGAAACATGGGACGGCGCCATCGCTGATCTGCCCAATTATCTCTACGATGAAGCTACTCCTCGTCTTCTGGCCACGCCAAGACATACGGCGTACATCAAGATTGCCGAAGGCTGCGATCATCCGTGCACATTTTGCATCATCCCCCAATTGCGCGGAAAGTTTCGATCGCGGCGGTTCGAATCGATAATCGCGGAAGCGGAAAGATTAGCGCAGGGAGGCGTGCGAGAAATCACGCTCATCGGACAGGACACAACTTGTTACGGCGAGGATTTCGGCGTAAAGGATGGCCTAGCCCTGCTCTTGGAAAAACTGGCGGGAATTGAGCCGCTGCGCTGGGTGAGATTCCTCTATGCCTATCCCAACAAAATTACCGGGCGTCTGCTCGATACCATCGCCAGCCACGAAAAAATCTGCTCGTACATCGACGTGCCGCTGCAACACGCTTCTCCGACGGTGCTGAGGCGCATGAAGCGCGGAGCGGGCGCCAATATCTTTTTGCGCTCGCTCGAAAAGATGCGCCGTACGATCCCTGGAGTCACCTTACGGACGTCGTTCATCGTCGGCTTTCCTGGAGAAACCGAGCCGGAGTTTGAGGAGCTTTGTGATTTCGTACGCGAGTCCCAGTTCGACTGGATGGGCGCGTTCGGATATTCGGACCAGGATGGCGCAAGCGCATTTTCGCTCGAAGAAAAGCTGCCCGAACCTGAGATCGAACGTCGCCGCAAGCGGTTGATGCAGATTCAGCGGAAGATCAGTAAGCGTAAAAAGAAAACTTTGGTGGGACAGGAATTCGATCTTGTTCTCGAAGGCATATCGGAAGAGAGCGATCTCCTGCTCGAAGGGCGCACTCCAATGCACGCGCCTGAGATTGATGGCAAGGTATTCGTAAACGACGTACCAGAGGGTCTGGAACCGAAATTCGGTGAGTTCTACCGATGCCAGGTCACTGAAGCTCACGATTACGACCTGGTCGCAAGGATCGTGTAGGAAGCAAATGGTTCGCAAGCGCAACATCCAGGTAAAGTGTCCCATCTGCAAAAAACCGGTGAACGTTGCCGAAGAGGAATTCCCTTTCTGCTCACCACGTTGTCGCCTGATTGACCTTGGAAAATGGGCCAGCGGTGGTTACGTCATTTCGTCTCCCGTGCAGGACATGGGGGAGGGTGAAGATTTTTCCCGGGAGCCTGATGAAGAATCGTAAGACTAGGCGGCCGACGTCTGTCGAGGGGCTGGCGATACGAAAACGGGAATCCGCGGAGTGAATCCCTCCACTACTCCTGCCCTTCGCGGTCCTCAGTGGGCTACGCAGGTTGCAACCCTATTCGGTGTCGGGCACTTACGTCCAGGGCCCGGAACATGGGGATCGGCGACAACCGTCCTTCTCTGGTGGCTTGTGGCGCGATGGATCGCACCGACATGGCAGCCTTGGGTAGCAGGAGTTCTCGCGGCCTTCGTCGTGCTGGTTGGCATTCCTGCCGCCACGCGGGTCTCTCGAGCTAGCGGCTTAAAAGATCCTCAGTCCGTAGTGATCGACGAAGTTGCCGGCCAACTTATTACCCTGATTGCAGCGCCGGTCGCGTGGCAATCTCTGTTGCTGGGCTTTATACTTTTTAGAGCGTTCGATATCGTCAAGCCGCCTCCGGTACGCCAACTCGAACGCCTACCTGAAGGAACAGGCATCCTGATCGATGATGTGGGAGCGGGTCTATACGGCTTGATCGTGATGCAGACCGTACTGCATTTTGGTCTGATACATCGATAGCCGGGCTGCGCTTTCAGTTAGGAATCTGGAACCCATGAGCATTTCCGACCGATTGCTGGGAAAGAAAAACGTTAACGGCCATCCGCATATTGAGGCGGTACTTCCCAGCGCTGCGTTACCGGGAGGCGAAGTGCGCATTATTGGGAGTAGTTTGCGGCCAAGAGAACTGCGCCGTCCACTCGTCCGTTTCGGCGACGTCGAGGGAGCAGTGGTCATCAGTTCAGATGAGTTTCTCATTGCCCGCGTTCCCCCCGGTGCATCGTCAGGGACGGTCGTTGTCTCCGCCAACGATGCCTCCAGCAATGCCCACCAGATAAAAGTTGCAGCCCTTATTGCGGAGAACCTACACCCTGTGACCAACCCCGCGGTCGATGCCGAGGGAAATATTTTTGCCACTTTCTCAGGATCGCGCGGTCAGAAAGTGCCGGTCTCCATCTACAAGATCGACACCAACTACAACGTGAAACCGTTTCTTTCGGATATGACCAACGCCACGGCCATCACCTTCGACCGCGCGGGACAGCTTTATGTCTCGTCGCGATTTGACGGTACGGTATATCGGGTAGCTCCGAACGGCACCATGTCAACGTATGCCGAGGGTATGGGAGTTGCCACCGGAATGGCTTTCGATGCGGACGAGAATCTTTACGTCGGCGACCGTAGCGGCACCATTTTCAAAATCGGCAAAGACCGTCAGATTTTTGTTTTTGCCACAATCGAGCCCAGCGTTTCCGCTTATCACTTGGCCTTCGGTCCGGCTGGAGACTTGTTTGTGACCGGACCGACAACTTCAAGTTTCGATTCGGTTTACAAGATTGACACTCACGGTAGCGTTTCGACCTTTTTCCGGGGGCTGGGACGTCCGCAGGGTCTGGCTTTTGATGTCGACGGCAATCTTTACGTCGCGGCCTCGCTTTCTGGTAGGCGTGGCATCGTCAAAATCACTCCTGACGCAAGAGCCTCGCTCGAAGTGGCCGGCCACGGTTTGGTTGGCCTCGCCTTTGCTCCAGGGCGTTCAGCCGTTCTCGCGACCACAGGCGCCGTCCACCGGCTTTTGTGGGATGTGCAAGGAAGTCCGTTGGTTCCTGATTTGCTCACTTAAGCTGGACACTGGGGTCGTTCGGTTTCTTGCCGCCGCCGAAAGCCTCCCTCCCCGGGGGGTGTGTTCGCCCGAAGCTTCTGCGCTTTCATTTACACTCTTAGCTGTGAACGCCGAGATCATCGCTATCGGCTCGGAACTGCTGACCCCTTTCCGTCAGGACACGAATTCCCTATATCTGACCGAAAAGCTCAACCAGCTCGGGGTCGACGTCATTTTTAAAACTATCGTCGGAGACAGCCGCGAGCACCTTACCGGAGCCGCGGCATTGGCCTTGTCACGAGCCGATATCGTGATTTTCATGGGCGGCCTCGGGCCGACCGAGGACGACCTCACGCGCGAAGCAGTGGCCGATGCTTTAGGACTGCAATTGCATCGCGATCCGGAAATTGTGGCGGGACTAGAACGGCGTTTTGCATCGCGCGGCATGAAGATGTCGCTCAATAATCTCAAGCAGGCGGATGTGATCACTGGAGCGGTGGCCCTGCACAATGCCAACGGAAGCGCGCCCGGCCAATGGATCAGCGGCAAGTATGAAGGGCGGGAAATCATGATCATGCTGCTCCCCGGCCCTCCGCACGAGCTCAAAGCCCTGTTCGATGAGCAATGCATGGGTCGCTTGCGAGCAAAACTGCCGGTGCAGTTCATCGCGACTCGAGTTCTAAAAATAGGCCTGATCGCGGAATCTCAGGCCGACGCCCGAGTCGCGCCCATCTACAAGCGCTATACCGATGTCCAGACTACGATCCTGGCGGGCGCGGGAGAGATTCAGTTGCACCTCAAAACCCGAGCTACATCCTTAGAGGCAGCGCAGTCACGGGTCGACCAGCTTGCAGAAGAGGTTGAAGAAGAACTCGGGGATTCGGTCTTTTCGGACAATGGAGATTCGCTGGAACAGATTGTCGGTTATTACCTGCAAATGCGGGATACCTCCCTAGCCGTCGCTGAGTCCTGTACTGGCGGGCTCTTGGCGGAGCGCATTACATCGGTGAGCGGCAGCTCGCGTTACTTCCTTGGAGGCGCGGTCGTGTATTCGAATGCTATGAAAACTGTCTTCGCCGACGTTCCGCCCGATCTGATCGAAAGACACGGCGCGGTCAGCAGGGAGGTCGCAAGCGCCTTGGCGGAAGGAATTCGAAACCGATGCGGCGCTTCACTGGGCCTGGCTATTACGGGCGTGGCCGGCCCAACGGGCGGCACCGAGCAAAAACCGGTGGGACTCGTATTTCACGCTCTGGCGTCCGAAAAAGGAACTCAGGTTGAGGAGCGGAAGTTCCCCGGGGACCGCACGCGAATCCGCTGGTATGCCAGCCAGCAAGCGCTGGACATGGTCAGAAGAAAATTGACGTAGAGGGGGTTTCGCTTGTCAGCATATCGGTCGGCTCGGCTGACATTTGAACACCCATCACTTATAACCTCCATGCGGATTTTCGTTGCTCTCGATATCGACCAGGTCATACGCGAGCGTATCGAGCTCTTTCTGGACGGCGTGCGTGGATTCGCACCGGACGCGCGATGGGTTCGTTCAGAGTCGCTGCATGTGACTCTGAAATTTATCGGGAACAAGCCGGCGGAAGAAGTGGACGCAATCCGGGAAGTAGTTGCCCGAATTCGTGCGGATATCGTTGAAATCAAATTTCGTGGTTACGGATTCTTTCCCACGCCGAAAGCAGCCCGCGTTTTCTGGTTGGGGGTTGATGCCGATTCGCGGCTCGCGCTTCTCGCAAAATCGGTTGACGATGTGACCGCTACTGTTGGAGTACCGGCAGAAAAGCATGCATTCGATCCACACCTCACTCTGGCGCGCAGAGGAGGAGGATCGGATGCGCCACGACGGCAGAAGAGTAACGGGTCTAATCAAGTATTTCAACGCTTGCAGGAGAGGTTGAGGGCGTTGCCAGTTCCCGAGTTCGGTACGATGACAGCCCGAGAGTTCTTCGTGTACGAAAGCCAGCTCGGAGGAAGTGGTCCCCACTATAGGAAAATAGCTTGCATTGAACTGAAATAGGCTGGCGGAGCGACTTCATCATTCATGAGTATTCTGCTCACTGCTGCGTTGAGCTACCTCCTGGGATCGATCCCTTTCGGCTTTCTTCTCGTGCGGATTTTTCGTGGGCAAGATATTCGGCGAACTGGCAGCGGCAACATCGGAGCCACGAATGTCGCGCGTTCGTCTCCGATTCTGGGTATGCTCACATTGCTTCTGGACGCGCTTAAAGGGCTCGCTGCGGTGGCACTGGCTCGTACCTTTTTTCCGGGGCAGAGTGGGCTGCTGGAAATCGCCGCTCTTTTCGCCGTAATTGGCCACATATTTCCTGTCTGGTTGAAATTTCGTGGTGGGAAAGGCGTAGCTACGGGGCTGGGGGCATTTGCAACTTTGGCGCCTTACACTATTTTGGTCATGGTGGGACTTTTTGCAGCGGTAGTGCTGGTATTCCGTTACATATCGCTTGGATCGATCGTGGCGGTAACCCTATTTCCCTTTCTCGCATGGTTACTCCACGATTACGGTGACGCGGTGCTCGATCTTGTCGTGATGGCAATTGTCGCAATGCTTATTGTCGCCAAGCACCACCAGAATATTCATAGACTCCTCTCCGGCACAGAACCACGTTTTCAGCTTAAGCACGAAAGTGGACCGGCATGAGCCGCATCGCAATCATCGGAGCGGGCGCATGGGGCACGGGCCTCGCCATCGTTCTTGGCCGTCGAGGAGACCATCGGGTGCAGCTTTGGGCGCACGAGCAGGAGGTCTGCGATTCGATTTCCCACCGGCGGGTGAACGACTTGTTTCTTCCGGAACAGCTCGTCCCGGAAACCGTATCTGTCGCTGGGGATCTGCAAGCAGCGCTGAGCGAGGCTGAAATCGTCGTCAGTGTGATCCCATCCCAGCATTGCCGAAGTCTATTTCGGCAAATGCAGCCCTACGTAACTTCAGAGATGATTTTTGTGAGTGCAACCAAAGGCCTGGAAGAGAAAACTCTGCTGCGCATGACGGAGGTCGTGTCCGAAGTTTTGGGAAGCTCTCCATCCGGCAAAACGTTTTCACCGCGTATCGGCGCACTTAGCGGGCCGTCTTTCGCGAAAGAGGTGGCGCGCGGCGACCCAACGGCCATCACGATCGCTTCGAAGGACGCGGATCTCGCCGAGATCGTGCAGCGCGAATTCAGCGATCCCCGCTTTCGCGTCTACACCAATGATGATGTTGCCGGCGTCGAACTCGGCGGCGCTCTGAAAAATGTTATTGCCATTGCCGCCGGCGTTTGCGACGGACTGAAACTAGGACACAATTCAATCGCAGCGCTTATTACGCGTGGTCTGGCGGAAATTACGCGTCTGGCGGTGGCATGCGGAGGCCGCCCCGAAACCATGGCTGGACTGGCGGGTCTTGGCGATCTGGTGCTCACCTGCACCGGAGGACTTTCCCGTAATCGAACGGTGGGCGTAGAGCTTGGACGAGGACGCAAACTTGACGAGATTATCGCGGGCATGCACGGCGCCGTCGCTGAGGGCGTTTTTACGACGCAGGCGGCGGTTGGACTGGCCCGTGACCGCGGGATCGAAATGCCGATCATCGAACAAATGGATGCGATTTTACACCGCAACAAGCCTCCCGCCGATGCAATTCAGGATCTAATGACGCGTAGCGCCAAGAGCGAAATTGTTATTTAGGTGCATACTCCGGGCAAAGTCGCTGACTTGATCTGCCGATCTTCAGGCATGCCAGCTGATTCCACGGGTTCGTTCGCACTTCGCCGCCAGAAGTCGCACGCACTTTGGTAATGGACTGAGGCAGTGATTCTGCGTTCTCAAAGTCAGCCTTCCAAGTAAAATTTCAAGGGAGTCTGTAGACGTCGACTTGCAGCGAAAGTAGCCCTTCGTCCTTGAAATTGCCCCTGCCATCACGCGTTCCAATCCTGTACGTCATCCTGAGCGTCCTTGCGCTCATCAGCGTGGTTCCGATGTATTTCTATTCGGCACAGGTCGAATCGATCAATCGCGAACGGCTGATCACGAACGAACGCCTGCTTCAGAACACAGTGACGCGCTCCCTTGCCGACGATATAGCACAGCATCAGGAATCGTTGCGCATGATGCTGGCGAACCTTTCTTCCGCTCTCCAGGTGGCAAGTGGCGGCGACGTCACGGCGGAGCACGTGGAAGCCCCAGAGTTGCGCGCCCTGTTGGAACATTTTGTGTCCTCCTCGCCGGACCTAGCCTATGCAACGCTGCTTAACTCCGATTCGAAAGGAATTTCAGCGGGCCGGATCGCTCCTGATGCGTTCCTGCAACGCGATCTGTTGCGCGCCTACGACGCCGCGAGTGAAGGTCGGGCTTATAGCGGACAGGCGCTGGTTGTGGGCAGCGGCACCTCGGCCCGAACCGTGATGCTGGTTAGCACACCGGTGATGTACGCGGGCCGGTTTCTAGGAATGATCGGGGCGGTTGAAGACTTGAGTTTCCTAATCCGCCGCCTGCAGGAGGTTAACCGCGGCGGGCTTACGCCTTACGTCGTCGATAGTGAAGGGCGACTGGTGGCCGGGGCGACCCCCCAATATGCGACCGGTCAGGACATGACCAACTCGGAAATCGTCCGCAACTTTCTAGAGCAAGGTGGGCAAGCACAACTGGTTGCCGCCACTCGTGAATTCAAGGTGACACAGGGGAAGAGCAGCACGCAAATGCTTGGTACGTATGGCCCAGTGGGCAATCTGGACTGGGCAGTGATCGTTCAAAAGCCCCGCGATGAAGCTTATCGCGGCGTTTTTGAGATGCAACGCACGGCCCGGCTGTTAGCGCTACTCGCCATCCTGTTGAGCATTGCGATCAGCTTCTTTGCGGCGCGACGCATCACCAACCCGTTGGAAGTTCTCACTGCTTCCAGCCGGGCCATTGCGCGCGGAGATTTTTCGCAGCGCGTGCAACTTGCCAGCCGCACCGAAATTGGCGAGTTGGCCGCGACCTTTAATACTATGTCGGAAGAGCTCGAGCAATTCGTGCTCGACCTCAAGCGGGCAGCTACAGAAAATCGCGAGCTGTTTATGGGCTCGATCCAGATGCTCGCCGGTGCAGTCGACGAAAAAGATCCGTACACTCGTGGACATTCGGATCGGGTCACGCGCTATTCCATGTTGATCGCGAAAGAGATGGGCCATCCCGAGGAGTTTCTGGAGATTGTACGGGTGTCGGCACAGTTGCACGACGTGGGCAAGATTGGAATTGAAGACGGAATTCTAAAAAAACCCGGCGCCTTGACTCCGGAAGAATTCGACATCATGAAAACTCACACCACCAAAGGCGCGAACATTCTGCGCCCCGTGGCTCAATTGAAGGACATGATCCCCGGCATCGAACTGCATCACGAATCGCTTGACGGACGCGGCTATCCCCGTGGTTTGAAAGATTCCGAAATTCCTCTGCTGCCCCGCATTATTGCAGTGGCAGACACCTTCGACGCATTGACGACGAATCGTCCGTACCAGCAGGCGCATGACCCGGAAAGCGCTTTGCGAATCATCCATAATCTCTCTGGCAAACGACTCGATCCGACCGCGGTGGCAGCCCTCGCAGCGATTTACGGACGGGGTGAAATCCGCATACAGCAACCCCATGTGCAAGTTGCCTCCGCTGCAGCGGCGGCAGGCGTTCCCCGGTCTACCAGCAAGGCTCCCGTTACACCGTCTTCCGCGCCAGAAGCGCGTGCGGATGTCATGGCCGCGGCCGTCGAAATAACAGTGAAATAATTCCTTTTGAACGGCTTTTCAGAGTCTCTATACAACGCTGGCACTTCATCTCGACGAAGTCCATGGCCAAATAGCTCTTCGTCGGCAAGAGCAAACCGAATTCGCCGTAGGTAAGCATACTCACCGGCAGCGCGACCGCTATAATTGAGCGGGGGGTTTTTACCCCGACATTTACATGATTCAAACCCTTTTCGGCAGCCTGGACGAACAGCAGAAACCCAGTTTCCTCGAACGCATGAAGGAAGCCGTTACGCGCACTCGGGAAAGCCTGAGTGAACGTATCGAGGAAGTGGTTTCGTTTGGCAAAGAAATCGACAGGGCCACGCTCGACGACCTTGAAGGCATCCTTCTCAGTGCAGACTTGGGTACGAGCACCACGCAAGAAATTCTGGGAAAGCTTCGAGAGAAAGCGGACTACAAGCAAATTAGGAACGTGGCCGAACTGAAAGGTTTGTTGCAAGAAGAAATCCTTACCATTTTGGCTGCGGTTGATTCGCAACCCGTAACCAAGGTGGACGGAATGCCCGAGGTGATTCTTGTCGTCGGGGTCAATGGCACCGGCAAGACCACTACCATCGGAAAACTGGCGCAGGTTTTGCGTTCTGAGGGCAAGACGGTTTTGCTTTGTGCGGCCGATACGTTTCGTGCCGCGGCGATTGAGCAGCTTGAAGTCTGGGGACAACGCTCAGGAACCGAAGTGATCCGCACCAAGGCGGGAGGCGATCCGTCGGCCGTGCTTTACGATGCACTCCAGGCGGCAACCTCACGGCACAGCGATTACGTCATCGTCGACACGGCCGGACGTCTTCACACCAAAACCAACCTAATGGCGGAGCTGGAGAAAATGCGCCGCACGGCGCAGCGGATCATCCCTGGAGCGCCCCATGAAACCTTGTTGGTGATGGACGCGACCACGGGTCAGAATGGCCTGCAGCAGGCGCGACAGTTTACACAATCGGCAGGCGTGACCGGCATAGTACTCACCAAGCTCGACGGTACGGCCAAGGGCGGCGTGGTTGTGGCTATCTCTCGCGAGATGGGCGTTCCCGTGCGATACGTAGGGGTGGGAGAAAAGATCGGAGATCTCCTGCCGTTTGATCCAAAGGATTTTGTGGATTCCTTGTTCTCGTAAGCCACCACTGCATCAAACGAAGCAAGGTTCCTTGAACTTCGGAAAACACGATTCAGATTTCAAGTCTATAAGATTGCATCTCGTAAAAGATGGCGTCCAAGAAAACAGCCGGTCGCGACTCGCGGAAACAGCCTCGAAAGGCGTCAATCCCTGCTCAAGGCGCGTCAATGGGCAGCCGGGAACAAGACGAAGCCTTTCTTCGGCGGGCGCTGGATATGGCACGCCAGAATGCAGGTTTAAGCTCGCCCAATCCTTGCGTGGGAGCTGTGATTCTCGATAATGAAGGCCGCGTGGTTGGCGAGGGCGTCCACACCTTCGCAGGGGTCAAACACGCAGAGGTTCTTGCCCTGGAGCAAGCGGCAGAAAAAGCTCGTGGGGGCATTCTGTACATAAACTTCGAGCCCTGTTCGCATGAGGGCCGCACTGGGCCTTGTGCCGATGCGCTCATCGCCGCTGGAATTCGCCGGGTAGTCGCGTGCATGCAAGATCCTAATCCGAAGGTGTCCGGCAAGGGCTTCGAGCGTCTGCGCAACGCCGGCGTTTCGGTAGCCTCGGGCATTTTGGAAGAGGAAGCGAAAGCCTTAAACGAAGCTTTCGCAAAATATATCCGTCATCAAACACCGCTGGTCACCCTGAAAGCTGCCATGACGCTGGACGGGAAGATTGCCCCTCCACCGAGTGAGTCTCACCACTCCAATGCTCTCGGAGGTGGCGGCGCCACCGGGGGCTGGGTTACCAGCGAGATTGCGCGCGCTCACGTACAGCAACTGCGTCATCAGAACGATGCCATCATGGTGGGCGTAGGAACGATTATCGCCGACGATCCACTGCTCACCGATCGAAGCGGCCTGCCTCGACGGAAGCCTCTTCTACGTGTAATTGTCGATTCGCGCCTTCGGTTGCCTCTGAAATCGCGCGTAGTCAAGACCGCGCAGGATGACGTGCTTGTGCTCTGCTCCTTCGCCGAAGAAAAGCGAAAGCGCGAGTTGCAGGATCAGGGAATTCGCGTGGAGCAGGTACCGGTGGGCGTGGGCGACGGCCGTCCAGATATGAAGGGAATTGCGCAACGACTTGGCAAGATGGAGATCACCAGCCTCCTGGTCGAAGGTGGTGCCATGATCAATGGCGCCGCTCTGGCTTCAGGTATCGCAGATAAAGTGTTTCTCTACTATGCGCCCAAAATACTCGACGGCATGGGATCAGTGCCGTTCGCCTTGGGGGTAGGATTCGACCGCATGAGCGATGCCGCCTACGTGAAATCGATCAAGCTGCATCGCTTTGGCGAAGACTTTGCGGTAGAGGGATATTTGCGCGATCCATATGGTGAGTGAGCGGTGCGCAGTCCGTTCTCACGAAGCGAGATGGGTTACCAGGGTCACAATTTAAATGTTGAAATGACGTACGGCACTGCCGCGTAACCGTTAACGCCCGAGGTTGAAGGCTGAGTGCTAGTCAGCGTCTGCGGAGTATTTATGTTCACCGGCATTATCGAAGAAGTTGGTCGCGTAGCCGAGATCGGCGAGCAGAACGGCAATCGCCGGCTGACCGTCTCTGCGACACAACTGACAATCGAGCTGAAAAAGGGGGACAGCATTGCCGTTAGCGGCGTCTGCCTTACGGCGGTCGACATTAGAACCAGTTCATTCGCAGCGGATCTGGCCGACGAGACCTGGAAACGCACGTCCTTCTCGCGCATCAAACCGGGCGCTCTGGTCAATTTGGAACTCCCCATGCGTGCTGACGGACGCTTCGGTGGTCACATCGTGCAAGGCCATGTGGATGGAACAGGCAAATTTCTGGGGCTTGATCGCATCGCCTCGGCCGACGATTACTGGATGCGCCTCGAAATTCCACCCGAGTTGGCACGGTATGTAATCTTCAAGGGATCCCTTTCCATCGAGGGCATCAGCCTCACGGTGGCCAACATCGCAGGGACCATAGTCACCGTCGCCATCATTCCTCACACCGTACAAATGACAAATCTGAAGTCGCTCAAACCAGGCGATCCCATAAACTTGGAAGTGGATATGGTGGCGAAGTACGTGGAGAAGATGTTGAAGGGAGAGTCGGCGAATTCATCGCTGACAATAGATCGTTTGGTGGAACAGGGCTTCTAGTGACAGGGGGGAAAAGGTCTTCCATTCACTTCATCGACTCACCTCAATCGATGCCTCTATACCCGGCTCGTCCAGCTTTAGAAATTCCTGCACGATGGGCTCATCGCATTTCTCCATCTCCTCATAGGTTCCAAAGAAAATCGCTTTAGCTTCGTGAAGAAACACGACCCGGTCTGCCAACTTCTTGGCCAATCGCATATCGTGAGTTACGACAACGCTGGTCAAGTGCAACTGAATTTTCAGGCGCTTGATCAGATCTCCCAATAATTGAGCCATCAGGGGGTCGACCATGGTGGTCGGTTCGTCGTATAGAACACATTCGGGTTGTGCGGCCAGGGCGCGCGCTATCGCGACGGATCGCTTCATGCCGGTCGACAAATCCGAAGGCAGCTGCTCGCGCATTTCCTTCACGCCAACCATATCCAGCAAACCATCTACGATCTGGTAAATCTGTTCCTCCGAAAGCTGGCGGCGTTCCCGCAGCGGAAACGCCACGTTTTCTCCGACGCTCAGCGAATCAAACAAGGCTCCGTTCTGAAAAACGATAGTGACCTTCTTGCGGATGCGCTCCAGATCGGCTTCACCGTAGTCCGTGATGTCTTCACGCGCTACAATCACGCGGCCGGAATCCGGCTTCAAGAAGCCCATGATGTTCATTAGCGAAACCGATTTTCCCACGCCGCTGCGACCCAGAATGCAAACCGTCTCGCCGGCCAGCACGCTGAAGCTGACGTGGTCCAGCACCCGATTGTCACCGAACGCCTTAGAGACGTCCTTGAATTCAATATAAGGTCCCGGATGTTCGTTCGAGTCCATAATCAGGTGGTGGTCATCAGCAGTCGATATTCACCGAGACTTGCTTCAGATTGCTTGCCAAGATAAGGCTCACTAAGTTTTTATACTGGTTTTGCCGTCCGTTTTCTGGCCTTCCGCAAGGGTTCGTTGTCTGGCGTCTTCCCAATCGGCGGGGGTATTCAGATTGCGGAACATTTCCTTCGCAAATCCGTTC
>Ga0070711_100000147_pt1 | contig 37937 bp, 30 predicted proteins | sample LARL53metaG_FD_65452 | JGI IMG/M metagenome (GOLD analysis project Ga0070711, IMG submission 65452) | Corn, switchgrass and miscanthus rhizosphere microbial communities from Kellogg Biological Station, Michigan, USA - LAR L5-3 metaG | ecosystem: Host-associated > Plants > Roots > Rhizosphere ... | reverse complement strand
TTGGTAGTGTACGACAAAGACTAAGAACTGAAATATCCGATCGCGGCCGGAAACATTCGGCCGCATTTGTTTTCTGCTCGCGACGGATAGTCTGTCGGTCGCCTTGATTCAACCCGGCCTTAGGGCAGGGCGAAAGCCATGACTGAGTCGCCGGCGGTTGTGTCGTAAAAGCTGCCACCACTTGCGACTATTACTACGTACTGCTTTCCGTTTTTACCCTGAAAGGTCATGGGGGTAACGTACGCGCCGGTTTCGAGCTTGTTTTCCCAGAGCACTTTTCCCGTGGCCGCTTCGAAGGCGCGAAAGCGCTGGTCGTTGGTTGCGGCAATGAACAATAGACCACCCGCTGTGCTGATGGATCCACCGAAGTTTAAGGTGCCGGTGCCGTGAACGCCTTTGGCATCCAGTTCTTCAACGACTCCAAATGGCACTTTCCAGGCTACTTCCCCGGTGTTGACGTTGATGGCCCAGAGCTGTCCCCATGGTGGCTGCTGACAGGGCCAGAACTTGTCATTGTTCCAGAATCTCGCGTAGAAGCCCCACGGACTGGTTCTCTCGTACGCCGGATCAGCGCCTTCCGCGGCCTTAGTGAGTTTGCCCACGTCAGCAATGTCGACCGTGTTGACGAACAAATATCCCAGCGTAGGGTTGAATGACATGCCCGGCCAGTTAGTCGTGCCGAGGGTTCCCGGAAATACGATGGTCAACTTGGATCCGTAGTGCGTGTAAGGCCCGCCACTTTGCATTCCACCTTCTGTGGCCAAAAGGTCTGTACAGAATTTTTTCTGCTCGGGAGTTACCGAGGCAATCTCATCGGGATTGAAGCTGTTACGTCCCAATGGCGGAGGCTTGAGAGGGAAGGGTTGGGTGGGCCAACTCAAGTCGCCTGACAGCTCACTAGCGGGTACGGGCCTTTCTTCCACGCCGTAGATGGGCCGGCCGTCACGACGATCGAGAATAAACATCAAACCGTTTTTTCCGATGATGGCGACCGCGGGAATCTTTGTCGACCCTTGGACTACCTCCATCAGCACAGGGGACGACTCCAGATCGTAGTCCCAAACATCATGATGAACGACCTGGAAATACCAAGCCAACTTTCCAGTGTCGGCATTGACTGCCACCAGTGAGTTACCGAAGAGATTTTTCCCTTTTCTGTCGGCCGCATAAAAGTCGTAGGAGGGGGATCCGAAGGGAAAAAATATCAATCCTCGTTCCAAATCGACACTCATGAAGCCCCAGACGTTGGTTCCAGAGCGGTTCTTCCAGCTGTTGCCTTCCCAGGTATCGTTACCCACTTCCCCCGGGTGAGGTACAGAGTGGAAACGCCACACCAACTTGCCGCTATGCACGTCAAAGGCGCGCGGGTCGCCGGAAGCGCCGGTGCCTGGTGACTCCTGAATTTGGCCCCCCACAACCGCAAGATCTTTGTAGATCGTGACCGGCGAGGTGACGTTGTACTGAGCGTTCGGAAAACCGTTTAACACTCCCGTCTTGATGTCTACGGACCCGTTTACCCCAAAACCAGTTGTCGGCTTTCCAGTCTCAGCATTCAACGAGGTCAGCCGGCCATCGCTGGTTCCGAACAGAATTGAGGCTGGTGTTTTCGCATCGCCATGCCAATAAGCAACGCCGCGTCCCGCCGGCCGTCCGTGATCGAGCTTGTAAGACCAGATTTCCTGTCCCGTCTCCGGATCCAAGGCAATTACCGTGCTGTATGGAGTCGGCATATAGAGCTTTCCATTCACTACGATGGGCGTCGCTTGCGAAGTGTGCCGGCCGCCGCCTCTGCCGGCAGCGCCAGCCGATAACGGCCGGGGGCCATCCTTCTTCATATGGTAGGTCCACGCACGCGTAAGGGTCTGAACGTTTTGCGTGTTGATCTGACTGAGAGGAGAAAACCTGGTGCTGGATTCGTCGTGACCATACATCGGCCAATCGGATTGGCACCACGCAGGAACGGGAGGCAAGGTGAGCAGACAGAACGCGGCAGCGAGAATCCCAAATCTCACGTTCGAGGGCCCTTTCTTAGGTCTAAAGTGTGACGCCTCGTATCCTGGACGAGGTCATTTTCCTGTGTAAACGATGCGCCAAATGGAACCCGAGCCATCATCGCTCACCAGCAACGTTCCATCGGGTGCCACTGTCACTCCCACCGGCCTACCCCAGACACTGTCGTCGTCCACAACAAAGCCGGTAAGAAAGTCTTCATACTCGCCCGTGGCGTGGCCAGTTTGATGCAGAGGCACGCGGATCAATTCGTATCCGGCGCGTGGTGAACGGTTCCATGAACCGTGTTCGGCAGCAAAAATGTCTCCCTGATATTCGGCGGGGAATTGTTTACCGTCATAGAACGTCAACTGCAATGACGCGTTGTGCGCCTGCAGTATGACGTCCGGCGTGATGACTTTTCCTTTCACCGCGGGTCGTTTTCCGGCAAGACGCGGGTCCCGGTGGCCGCCCATGTACCACCATGGCCAGCCGTAAAAGCCGCCTTTTTGAACGTGAGTGATGTAGTCGGGGACCAGATTGTTTCCCAGGCCGTCCCGTTCGTTCACCGAACACCACAACTGGCCGGTCTTCGGATCAAAAGCGATGCCGACTGGGTTGCGAATGCCTGAGGCGTAGACACGCAAACCGGATCCGTCGGGATTGTATTCAAGAATGTCCGCGCGATTCTTTTCGGACGGCGAATCGTCAACATTTTCCTGTGAGCCAACGGAGACGAACATCTTTTTGCCATCCGGCGAAAACTGAACGTCTCGCGACCGGTGATGGCCGCCGCTGGCGAGATCAGCCAGATGTTGTGCCGGTCCGCTGCTGGTGAGGTCGCCACTGTGATAGGGGAAGCGCACGACCGAATCCATGTTCGCGACATATACCCATTGTGGATCTGGTCCTGGCGGATAAAACGCGATCCCGAAAGGCGTGTTGAGTCCGGTGGCGAAAACTTGCACCTGCTCGGGTTTGCCATCACTCGCCATACCGCGGAAAACCTTGATATTTCCGCCGTTCGTTTCAGCGAGAAAAATGTCCCCGTTGGGAGCGGTGCGCATCAGGCGCGGATTGTTGAGAGCTGAAGCGTACAGCTCAACTTTGAAACCTTCAGGCGCCTGGGGCCAGGCATTCTGAGGGCGCGGGACAACTTTGGGACCCGCCGTTGCAGATTGCGTCGCGAAAGGCGCAGGAAGATCGCTAAGCCGGATGTGACGAGTGGTGCCGGGCTTCTCGAATCTGTAGTCGGTAAAAGGCGCGGTTGGGGGAGGAGCGGATGACTCTGATTTGGCCGCCGGAGCGGGCGGCTGACTGGTGGATGCGGCCGCTGACGTTGAGCTGGTAGTTACGCCGTTGAGGGACTTCACAAAGGAAACAACTTGCCAGCGTTGTTCTGCCGGGAGACCGGCCCAGGAAGGCATGCCGTTGGCTGCATCTCCGTGCGTGATGTACCAGAAGACCTCTCCATCCGTCGCGCTCTGCGCATTTCCATTGGTCAGAGGAGGGACGTTGCCTGAACCTTCGCCTGTGGCTCCGTGACATGTTGCACAGTTGCTGGTATAGATGACCCGGCCGGCTAAGAGCGCTTGCGATTGCCCCGCATACGGATTTTTTTCCCGTTGAGCGGCCGTCGGCGCGTTGTGAAACGAAGGATTTTGGGCTTCCGAAGTCAGCACGCTAAAACCGAGAAGGAACAACGAAACCCAAGAAAAGAATGTCCGAAACGAAGGGGTAAAGGCAGTAATCACTGTCATTTTTCAATCTACCAGACTACGGGTTATATTATATGACAATTAGGTAAAGTGCTTACACAAACGATCGCTGACCTCTTCCCACCGTGGTCAATCTCGTACCGGCACGAACTGTATGCAAACAGGCGTATCCACCCCGATTTCTTTCCCAGTTTTCGTCAACCGGCCCGTGGCGTTGTCGATTTTGAAAAGTACAACATTGTTCGATAGCTCATTCGCTGCAAGCAGGTAGGTGCCGGTGGGATCAATCTTGAAACTTCGGGGCATGATTCCCCCTGTAAGCGACTGCTCCACCAGACTTAACGTCCCATTGGACGAATCAATCGCGTACACGCCGATTGTATCCGGCGCCCTCTCGGTCTCGCTCTTGGTCCGCCGGTTCGATTCGTACAGAAACTTTCCGCTGGGATGGATTTCGATCTCTGCGCTGTGGTTACTGCCGACAAAGTCATGGGGGACGGTATGGACACGTTGCACGCCTGTCAGCGTGCCTCTCTCCGGATCCCAGGCATAAACGTCCACGATGCCGCTCATTTCGCTTAGCTGATAGCCGAACCTGCCAGCTGGATCGAACGTGAAATGCCGTGGACCACCGCCCGGGTATACGGTCGCAAATGGAGGATCCGGCGGCGAAAGTTTTCCGTTCTCCGCATCGAAATGAAAGATGAGTACCTTGTCTAATCCGAGATCCGAGACAATGGCATAACGGTTATCGGGAGAAACTAAAATCGAATGCGTGTGCGGCTCGTTTTGAATGGTTGGATCAACGCTATGTCCTACGTCCTGAATAAAAGCGGTCAAGTCGCCAAGGGAGCCGTCTTCTTTGATGTGAATAACTGAAACGCTGCCGCTGCCGAAATTTGCCACCATCACGTATTTGCCGGTTTTGTCGATGGAGATGAAGCAGGTACTCGTACCGCTGGCAGGAACGGTGTTCAGTAGACGCAATTTTCCGGTGGCGTGATCAATGGCAAAAGCGCTCACGTACGACGAATGATCAAGAGGAGGTCCGACCGACAGGGGATCTTCACTCACGGCGTACAGGAATCGATGGTCGGAAGAGATGGTGAGGAATGACGGATTGATCATCTCTGCGGCCAGTTCCGGTTTGCCAAGCTCTCCCGTCGCAGCGTGGAAGCGACTTACGTAAATTCCCTTACTCTTACTTTCCCCGCGTCCATACGGCTTGCTGTGATGAACATGTTTGAAGCCGGTGTAGGTGCCGACGTACATGAAGTAATCGTTGTTCTGTGCGGTAGCAGTGCGGCCGACCAGAAACACCAAACCGAGGGTAAAAGCGAAACAGAACGTGTAAAGGATACGTCTCATGTAATTGGCTGATCTCCTTACCCGGCATTGCTGCAAATCATCGCTGCGAGGGCACAAATACAATGGATACCGGCACGTCAATTTTCAGATTAGTGGTGGTGGGTGCGAGTCGCCCGGTCTTGGCGTCGATGCGAAACAGCAACACGTTGCCGGTCAGTTCGTTGGCGGAAAACAGGTAAGATCCAGTGGGATCAAGCGCGAAATTACGCGGCATTGTCCCGCCGGGGGGTACCTGCTCCACTTCGCTCAAAGTCCCTTTCACCGGATCGATCGAGAAAACGCCAATACTATCCGGTCCCCACAGACTTCCACCACGAGAGCGACGATTCGACTCATAAAGAAACTTCCCGTTGGGATGAATTGCGATTTCGGCGGAGTCGTTTGATCCGATGAAATCAGCCGCCAATGTATTGGCATCCTGCACGCTGGTCAGAGTGCCTTTGGAAGGATCCCAGGCCAGGACGGTCACAACTCCGCTCATCTCCTTGAGGGCATATCCGAATTTCCCGGCAGCGTCGAAAACAAAATGACGCGGACCGCCGCCCGACTCCGCCGCCACAAACGGAGGCTCGTCGGGAGAGAGCGCTCCGGTCGCGGCATCGAAGCGATAAATGAAGACCTTGTCCACTCCAAGATCGGAGACGATTGCATATCGGTTGTCGGGCGAAACATCGATGGAGTGGGGGTGTGCTTGCGATTGGAAAGCCGGATCCCGGCCTCTTCCAAGATGTTTCATGAAGGCAGTTTGTTCACCGAGCGACCCGTCATCTTTAATACGCAACACGGTCACGGTGCTGCTGCCAAAATTTGCCATCAAAACGTACTTACCAGTCTTGTCGATGGAGAGATAACAAGTACTCGTTCCGCCGGTCGGCAGTGTATTTAGAAGCGTAAGTTTGCCGGTTTTGGAATCAATCGAGAAGGCGCTTACATAAGATGCATGATCGAAATCGGGACCTAGCGAAAGAGGATCCTCCGTCGCAGCGTAAAGAAAGCGCTGGTTCGGATGGACCACGAGGAATGCCGGATTGACGATTTCTGCGGCAACTTCCGGTGTGCTCACCTCACCCGTGGCAGGTTTGAATCGGCTGACATAAATACCCTTACTATGGCTGCCGCCAGCGGGAAGACCCTCATTCATGTAGGTAAAGCCGGTGTAAGTTCCGAAATAAACGAAATACTCACTCGCTGGAGCACTAAAAGCGAATGGAACGAAACACACAACCAAGAAAGCGAGTAGTACCAGGTGAAGGATTCGTTTCATGAATTGATCTTCTGCATGTGATGGTTCGTCGTCGCGGGACCGCTGGCTGGCCAGGCGAGAAAGGACATTCTACTGATGCGCCGGAACGATGGCATGGGTGTAGTTGTCACCTTCGGGGAACCGTGCAAAGTAAAGGAATTTAACCGGCGTGTCGCCGCTATTAATGTTGGAGTGGACCGTTGCCGCATCAGGGGGGAGCATATAAGCCATTCCTGGCCTTTGAATGCGTAGCTCGGTGCCCATCATGATCAGACTCGTGCCGTCGATGGCTGCCCATACTTCTTCCTGGCCCGGCCGGTGCGGATGCGGCTCGCCCATCGTTAGCGGGTTGACCGTTACAGTGATGACGCTCTGTTCAGTGGCCAATCCATCTGCGGGTGAGAACAGCTCTCGCACCACGTGCGCCCAGTGACCGGAGGCGCCACCCACTATATAAGGATCGCCGCCGGCAGGAGTTCTCACGCGCGCCAACGATTCGTCTTTAACCAACATTCTGTCTTTCGGATGAAAACCACCGGGCGTCGGCTCATTGATGACATACATGGTAAGTGGTTCGTGGCCAATGGACTTCATCACGAACTCAAGTCCGGCTGGCATGAGGACCGCCACATCTTTGCGGAGTTTAGCCGTTTCACCGCCCGCTGTGATTTCCCCCTCACCGCCGAGCACATAATAAACTTCCTGCTCACCCGCGAGCTTCGACGGGGTCGTCCATGCGCCCTCGGCCAGCCGGCCGTAGGCGAGGAAATTGGCGGCCCGCAAAACCGCGCTTTTTTGGGAGGGCGCGAAATTGTCTCCGCGCACCAGAATGTCGCGCAAGACCAAAGAACCATGTTCGGAGCGCGGCATCGACCCTTGCCAATCACTGATAAAGAGATCAATCCGCCGGTCTTGCGGATCTCTTTCCTTCGCGTACTTGACGAACTCGGGACCGGGATAAGAGTTGATGCCATTGATTGCATTCTTGGTGCCGCTGGAGGGCGGCGCGGTTTGCGCCGGGGCGAGCCATGGCAGCGCAAGGGCCAATCCCGACGCAGCCAAAAAAGCTAGGGTTGTGCGTGACATGCTACCTCCTCTGTTCTGGTGATGTCGGCCTACGGGCGAGGGTCGTGTGGATGGTAACGACCGAAATACAGAAATTTAACCTGGGAGTCTTCGTTCTGGTTGATATTTGTGTGCGGAGTTTTGTTGTCAGGAATGTGGTAAAACGCCATTCCGGGAGTTTGCCTTCGCAATTGATTGCTTACGAACGCCAGACTGGTGCCGTCCAATGCGGTCCACACTTCTTCGATGTCATCGTGATCCACAACATGGGGTTGACCCATGGTGAGCGGGTCGATCGTAACTGTAAGAACGCTTTGCAAAGTGCCCAGGCCGTCGGCCGTTACATACAATGTTTTTACGATGTGCGCCCAGTGACCATCACTCGAGCTGATAGGAACTTTATTTTCGTCGCGAACCAGCATGTTGGCATTTGGGCGGAAATTGGGAGGCGTCGGTTCGTTGATCACATACATCGTCAACGGCTGGTCTCCGGTATTCTTGAGGGTGAACTCCAGATTAGCCGGCATTAAGACCGCGATATTTCGGTAAAGATCCTCAGTTTGTCCCCCTGCTGTGGCCGTACCGCGACCGGACTGGATAAAGTAGATTTCCTGTTGGCCGTCCAGCCGCGTCGCTTTAGTGGAAGCATGAGGCGCGAGAGTTGCATATGTATGGGCGTTGATGAAACGGAGCACGGCCGCTTTTTGAGAAGGATTGTGAGGGTCGCCACGGGTGAAAATGTCGCGCTCCTCGAGCGAGCCGTGAGTTACGCGAGGTTTAGAATTGTGCCAATCACCAAAATAAAGATCGATGCGCTCGCCGGTGGTTTGGGCAGACGCGAGAGCAACGCATGAAACCAAGATTAGCGACGCGAGAATTCTTCTCCTCATCAAACGGTCTCCTTATTCGCAGCTACACGAAGCCTGCAGGCGTGGGACGGAACATTGGCGTAGTCAGAAATGAAATTGTCACTATATATGATAATTAGGGATGATGAGAAAATTATAGTATCATAATGCCAATTAAATATTTGCTGTGCCTGCGCATTTTGACCGAGAAGTTAAGATGAGGAAAGTACAATAACTCGCTCGCACTGAAATTGAGGAGAATTCCGCTCCAATGAAATTGATCAGGTTTGGCGATCCAGGTAAAGAAAAGCCAGGCGTGCAGTTGAAAGATGGCAGTCGCCTCGATGCCTCAGCACTAGGCACTGACTACGACGAAGCATTTTTTGGCGGCAATGGGCTGCAGAAGCTCGCTTCCTGGATAAGCACGAACTCGTCATCCGCCTCGCGTGTAGCACCCTCGGTTCGCTTGGGTTCCCCGATTTGCCGTCCCAGCAAGATTGTTTGCATAGGACTCAATTATCGAGATCACGCCGCCGAGACCAAGGCCGAAGCACCCAAAGAACCAGTTCTTTTCTTCAAGGCGACGACATCTCTTGTCGGTCCGAACGACGATTTGGTCAGGCCTCGGAACGCAGCCAAAGTGGATTGGGAAGTGGAACTGGCGGTTGTCATCGGCAAGAGAGCTTCATATGTCTCAAAGGAGAAGGCGCTCGAACACGTTGCCGGTTATGCTTTGCACAATGACTATTCCGAGAGAGCCTTTCAATTGGAGCACGGAGGTCAGTGGGTAAAGGGAAAGAGCGCCGACACTTTTGCTCCCCTGGGACCGTTCCTCGCCACGCCGGACGAGATTCCGAATGTCGGCAATCTTGCAATGTGGCTGAGAGTGAATGGGCAAGTGCGGCAGAAGAGCTCCACTTCAAACATGATTTTTGATGTGGCCACACTAGTGTCTTACGTCAGCCAGTTCATGACGCTGCTCCCGGGCGATTTGATCAGCACCGGAACTCCTGCTGGAGTTGGCCTGGGAATGAATCCGCCGGTATATCTGAATGCTGGAGATGTGGTGGAGTTGGGAATTGAGGGTTTGGGAGAGTCGAGGCAGCTAGTTACGGAATACAAATAGGCATGCCCACGGATCGCTTATCAGGGCCGGGAAGCGCGATTACGGGTTCCGGTCCGAGTCATGTCCGGTGGTTCCTGATTTTTTGGCTCTTCATTCTGAGCGCTGTCGCGTTTCTCGATCGCGTCAACATCTCCATTGCAGGCAGTTCCATTGCCAGCGAATACCACCTGACCAACGTCGAACTGGGATGGGTGTTCAGCTCCTTCCTGGCGGGGTACGCTCTCTTTCAGACGCTCGGGGGAAGGCTTGCGGACCGGTTTGGGCCGCGCCGTATTCTTGCTGGAGGAGCGGTTTGGTGGGGCGTTTTTACCGCCCTTACCGCTGCCATTCCTCACGGCATCCAAGGCGCGTTGGTTCTTTTCGTCTCCATCCGTTTCCTGTTCGGAGCGGGGGAGGCCGTTATCTACCCGGCGTCCAACCAATTTGTCTCCCGCTGGATTCCGAGTGAAGAACGCGGCATCGCGAATGGTTTGATCTTTGCCGGAGTAGGGGCCGGGGCTGGACTCTCACCTCCCCTGATTACCTTCATCATGTTGCACTACGGTTGGAGAGCGTCGTTCTGGGTGTGCGCTCTAATCGGTTTCGTCGTTGGCTTGGTGTGGTTCATTGGTGCCCGGGACACACCAGCAGAGCATAGCTTGGTTTCACCCTCCGAGATGGAAACCATCCGGTCCGGTCTCTCGGCTTCGGTCGATGCGTCTAAGGGTGCGCGGGCGCAAAACCTGATTCCCTGGAAAACTGTTTGTAAAAGCAAAGAAGTTTTAGCGGTCACGATAAGCTATTTTTCCTTTGGTTATGTTGCCTGGATATTCTTCAGCTGGTTTTATACCTATCTGGCTCAGGTTCGCGGACTGAATCTGAAGGCAAGTGCGTTTTACGCCATGCTGCCATTCCTCGCGATGGCAGTATGCTGTGCGGTTGGAGGCATAGTCAGCGACCGGCTAACTCGATCACATGGTCCGCGGGTCGGGCGTTGCTATCTTGCCGCTATCGTGATCGCACTGGCAGCAGTGTTCCTTGTCTTCGGCGCCGAGGTCCACAGCGCGCGGCTGGCCAGCGTTGTGCTGGCGGGCGGTGCGGGCGCTTTGTATCTCGCACAAAGTTCTTTCTGGTCGGTGACCGCTGATCTTGCTGGTGCGTCCTCGGGTTCAGTTTCCGGATTCATGAATATGGGTGCCCAGGCGGGTGGTTGGTTTACGGCATGGCTAACGCCGCTGATCGCCAGCCACTTTGGTTGGACAGCGTCATTTTTGGTGGCTGCGGGGCTTTGCCTGATGGGGGCGGCCGCCTGGTTGTTTGTTGATCCCAATCGCACTCTTGAGGCGACGCCGGCGCCGGCTGGGGTTCAAATGACACCTAGCACACTGATCTCGTCAGCTTCTGTTTCCGAGAACTACTGAATTTTCAGCGGCTCCCTTTTGATCGGAAAGCCTCCACACCGTGTAATTGTGGCAAGCAAGCCGACACACCGGGCCAGGACATGCTTGCGGCGGTAGAAGCTGCTGTGGCCACAAATTCTCTACGACAGATTCTTCCCGCCATAGATTCCTTCGGAGAGAGCTGCGCTCAAGCTCAAATCGTCCTGCTCATCAGATAGCCCAACCACCATCAATGACGTGCGTCTGCCCCGTGGTGAATGCGGATTCGTCGGATGCCAAATACACCGCCAGAGCCGCGACCTCCTCCGTACGCCCCAATCGCCCCATCGGCTGGCGCGCCACAAAATCAGCGCGTGCTTTTGCCACGTCACCCTGAGCAGCCATTCTTTGTTCCAGTGATGGGGAGTGAACGGTTCCGGGACAAATCGCGTTACAACGGATGCCCTGGCGAATGAAGTCCGCAGCGATGGCTTTGGTCAAGCCGATGACGGCGGCTTTAGTGGTTCCGTAGACAAAACGGTTCGGCGTGCCCCTGATACTGGACGCGACTGATGACATGTTAATAATGTTCCCTTTACCCGCTTGGAGCATGGCGGGGAGGAACGCGTGGCAGGTGCGGTACATTGATTTGACGTTCAGATCAAAAGAAAAATCCCAGTCTTTCTCGCTACAGTCGAGAACCGTTCCATGATGGACAAATCCCGCACAGTTGAACAACACATCGATGGCGCCGACCTCTTGCGAGATCTGATTAACGTCATGTGAATTGCGCACGTCCAGGTGTCGTACGCGAATCCCGGGACGCTCGGTACTCAACGTCTTCAATCCCGCTTCGTTAACATCGGTAGCCCAAATCGTGGCTCCTTCCTCGGCGAACGCCATCGCGGTTGCTCGCCCAATGCCCTGGGCCGCCGCGGTGAGAAACGCAATTTTCCCTGCCAGTCTTCCACTCATCTTGCCCTTCCAAAAATCAATTTTCAGATGGGATTGTAATCTACGGTCAACCCATCACCGAATGGCACGGTAACTTCAGGAGAGAGCGGGATGAAGTTTATGAGTGACCACAAGTTGCGGGAGTTAACGACAAATCCGCGAAAGACCTGCTATTTCGGAGGTGGAATCGTCACGAAAGACTTGTAAGGGTCCTCATTAACATCTTTCGCCGCGTTTACGCTACTTTGACAACCTGTCGTGCCAGATCCGTTGTGGCCCTTGGTGGGCTGATTGGAGGATCCGTCGGGAGAGCAGATGAGTTGGCCGCCGTGAATAGAGATTCCTCCAGTCGTTGGGGTTGATCCGATATGCAAGTTGTTCGATGGTTGGCTGCGTCGGATCTGGTTCATTCCACTTTGGCCAGTTCGAACCTGAGTCGTCAGGTGAGTCGATGTAGAGTTCTGCTGTAAGCCGAGCCGTGGCGAATGAGCGGTATTCTCCTGCACACGAACCCCCATCCTGGCTGCGCCTTGATTCAACGCGCGGCCCAATGAAGATCCGGCTTTAACTGTCGCCGAGGACGACAAAGCGTTTGTCAACGCGGATTCCGCAGCGGCCTGGGCGAGTGCAGATCTGGGACTGAGCAGGAGGATGATGCTTGCCGCAAGAAAGATTGACTTGTGCACGTAACACCTCCGCGAACCGATGGAAGCGTAGCTGACGTCTGTGGTTCAGTCAAATGCTAATTCCGGGGCGGTGTTTCGGCCTACAAAAGGGAAGGTTTCATCTCTGGGATGATCGACTGGGACGTCTTGTTTTCTTTTACAGATCGACCGTTTGTCTAGTCGATGCGCACCAAAGTCACCTATGCGGTGGTGTTCTTTTTGGAGAGAAAGCCTTGCGGCGGCGGTAACGAGCTCTGGTTCCAACCGGCTGGTGGGATGAAAATGATAAAGATATTTCAGGCAAAATCGGGAGTTTTGTCGTCTTGCCGGTCCTTGATCTGGTACCACCTTGATCGCGTTTCATTTTGGAGCCTTCGAGATGAACCCGCTGGTCGCGAGACTCACCACAGTCGTGAGTCCCACAGGCGGCCTAGTCGTCAGCAAGATGATCGCAGTCCTGATCGCCCTTCGGATGCGAAAACTATTATGGGTTGTGAACCTGTTCTACGTCGGAGTGGTCTGTTGGAACACCCTCGTTCTGTTCGCGCTTTCATACGCCCAACACTAGACAGGAGTCCATCGGCGGTAAATTAGAATTTTGCCGTCGGACCTTCGGCCGGCGTAGATACTCCGTCGAGCCACCTATTTATCTCTTCGCTACGCTCTTTGCCTTGCCTGACAACAGGGTCAACATGGCCTGCTGGGCCTCTTTCTTAACTTCCGACCCTTTCGACGACAAGTCCACTCCCCAAAAGCTATTCTGCGGCTGCAGACACTCGATGCCTGCCTGAAGTTCATTCGGTGCGAGCTGACGGACCCATGCGATCTGAAACTTTGCCCGCTGCGATCCACGTTGCAAACTTATGATTGTTCCTGGATGCAGCTTGGTTCGCAACGCACCCAAACGGGCACCGCTATCGGTAATGTCCATGGTATGTGCCAGGTGACTTACTTGGTCAATGAAGACCTTGACCGGCAATACCATCTTTCTGCGTTGTGATTTTCTTTTGTCCAGCATCAGGAGGCTATTATGGTTCTTCTGAAGGTTGGGGTGAAGTTACGGCGGTAACCGGTCGGCCTTTTAGAGCATCAGTCGGACTCCGAATTATCCAGAACACTGCGTACTTTGCGCGCCAAAACGTCCAACAGAAAGGGTTTTAGCAAAACAGGAACCTGTTCCGCGACTTCCTCGTCTCCCAGGCTGCCATGATCCGGATAGCCCGACATGAATAGCACTTTCATTTGCGGACGCAGAGGAATCAGGCGGCGGGCCAGTTCTTTGCCTCCGATGTTGGGCATGGCAATGTCGGTAATGAGGAGATCGATGGTAGTGGTTTGTTCGGCGGCAATTCGTAAGGCGTCGCTGCCATCAACCGCATGCAAAACCGTATAGCCCTTTCTCTTCAGGAATTCTCGAACTAGATCCCGGATACCTTCCTGATCCTCCACCAGCAGGACGGTTTCACTTCCAGCGGGGGCTAGTGCGAGGTTTGTCCTGCCTTCGAGGGCTGGGCCTTCTTCCACCGCGTCTTTCCGATCGATGGCGGGAAGATAGATATCGAATCCGGTTCCGTTTCCAGGTTCGCTACGTACGCAGATTACGCCGTCCATCTGTTTGACCACGCCATAAACCGTAGCCAATCCTAATCCAGTGCCTTTACCGGGCTCTTTGGTGGTGAAAAAGGGCTCAAACATGTGGGCGAGTGTTTCGCTATTCATGCCAATGCCGGTGTCGCTTACAGCTAGGAGGACATACTCACCCGCCGGGACGCTGTCATGTTTACCTCCGGCGTTGGCTGCAGTGATGTGTACATTCCGGGTCTCAAGAACTAGCTGTCCACCCTCGGGCATCGCGTCGCGGGCGTTGACGGAAAGATTCAGAATGATTTGTTCGATTTGCCCGGGATCGGCTTTCACCCTACCGATTTGGTGGTCCAGCACAACCTTCAGTTCAATATGATTTGTAATCAACCGACGCAGCATTTTTACGACTTCAGTTACAACCGCATTCAAGTCCAGAATCTTGGTTTGAAGCACTTGTTTGCGTCCGAAAGCGAGCAACTGTTGCACCAAAGAAGCGGCTCGTGCCACGGCGCTTTCGATCTCGAGTGAATCCTGATGAGCAGGCTCATGGGGAGCTAAGCGGCTGCGCAGACGTTCGTTGTTGGCTTGGATCAGCATTAGCAGATTGTTGAAATCGTGTGCCACTCCACCGGCTAATTGACCTACCGCTTCCATCTTCTGCGAGTGACGGAGTTGGTCTTCCAGCCGGCGGTGTTCGGTGATGTCATAAAGCACACCTTGCATCAGGAGCTTCCGTCCGGCGGACCGATCCAGCATGACCGCTTCGTCGCGGATCCATAGAATCCTTCCATCGCGTGCCAACATCCGGTATTCAGCGTGAAACAATTCGTGCGTTTGCTGGAATCGTTTCTCGGCCGCCAGTGCAATCTCGCGGTCATCCTTGTGAATGCGATTCATCCACATCATGGGATCCGCGAGCCACTCCGCGGATGTAAACCCTAAAATCGATTCAACCTGGGGGCTCACGTAGTGCCACGGTCCGTCAGCGCCCAGCTCCGCAATATATGTGATAGCAGGCAGACGTTCTACCAGAGTGCGATACCGGTCTTCGGCGGCGCGCAGCTGAAGCATTGCGCGATCGTGTTCGATGGCAATACCAGCGAGATGCGTGGCATGCGCGACAATACTCAGGTGTTCGGCGCCAGGCATGCGCGGTTCCCGATAGTAGACGGCGAACGTACCGAGAATTGTGCCGTCCTGCCGAGCGATTGGGGTTGACCAGCACGCGCGCAGCCCGTGCACCAGTGCCAGGTCCCGGTAGTTTGCCCACAGCGGATCATTGGCAATATCGGAAACTACAACCGGCTGCTTTCGATAAGCAGACGTGCCGCAAGACCCAACCGTTGGCCCGATTTTCACGCCGTCAATTGCGTTTCGGTATTCCTCTGGGAGGCTGGGACCAGCGCCGGTGCGCAGGGTCACATTGTCGCTGTCGAGAAGCAGGACGGAGCACAGCAGACTCGGATACGCTTTCTCAATTTCGGTACAGAGTGTACTCAAGACTTTGGAAATCGGGGCCCGCGCCATGATCATGGCGAGTACCGCGTCATCAACCCGAGCGAGGCTCTGCAGCGAAGGCTGGTCCAGCGCCGGGGCTTTTGCAACTCCCGTGAACATACCCTCTCCGAAACGAGGCCTTTGTGCGAACAGGTGGAGAAGCGGGGAGAAATGCATTCTTTTCCCGGCAGACCACTTCAATAATGATTATGGAGTACCTCAAACGGAAACGGCTACGTTACCAGAGTAATCCGGGTAAGAGCGGTGGCGAGCCTACCGGCCCCTGCCAAACAATTCGCGCGACGTGATACAACCGCTATTGGATTAATTAGGGGAAAGAAGCAAATGTCTTCATCACGGCGTCATGCTTCCACCAGCAATGACCAGGCACCAGTTCCGGAGCCTTCTTTCGCTGAACGTGCCCGCACGTTGTTGTATCTCGGACGGATTGGCAGCTTGTCGACCCTCTCGCGGAAGCAGCCCGGATTTCCATTTGGATCGGTGATGCCTTATGGATTGGACATCAATGGGCGCCCCGTCTTCCTGATCAGCACCATGGCGATGCATACGCAAAATCTGTTGGCAGATCCGAGGGCTAGCCTTCTGGTGACACAACCGGATGTGACGGGTGATCCACTGGGCGCTGCACGCGTGACGTTGGTCGGTAATGTTTCATCAGTTGTGCAATGTGATTTGGCGGATGCGCGCAAACTTTATCTTGCCCGGTACGAAAACAGCAAGTATTGGGTTGATTTCGAAGATTTTTCTTTTTACCGCATGAACGTTGTGGACGTGTATTACGTTGGTGGCTTTGGCGTGATGGGTTGGGTTACGGCTTCGGAATACGCTGGAGCTCAGCCCGATCCGCTTGCCGACCTGGCTGCCGAAATCCTCGAGCATATGAATGCGGACCACAAAGATGCGCTTGTCCTGTTAGCTCGTGTATTTGCTGGGATTGGAGCAGAAGAAGCATCTATGACTTCGGTCGACCGCCTGGGATTTCACCTCCGATTGAAGACCAAGGACGGCATACGTGGAGCCCGCATCGCGTTTCTGAGAGGCGTTACAGATTCGTCACAAGCCCGAAAAGTTTTGGTGGAGATGGTGCAGCACGCTCGGCAGGCGTGACGACAACTAGAAATTATTGGTCCACTTGGGTTCAGGCTATCACTGGAATGTCGCTGACCCCATCTGTGCCGAAGACTCGCCGGTAGCGTTCGATTTCCGATGGCGGCCCCAGCGCTTTCGAATAATTATCCGAAAGCTTCACCGCAGGCCGGCCCTCGACGTCCGATACCTTGCAAATCAGGCTGATCGGATCAAAGCCACTTTTGCCAGCGGGATCACAGCCGCGAAAATCGTTGGTCAGAAGGGTGCCCCACCCCGCGCTGAAACGGACACGACGCCCAGAAATCCATTTTTGCCGATCCAGAAAATCTGCCGCATTTCGAAAGTCGCCAGGCGTTGTGTCACCAACCAGAGTTCCTCCAAAGTGCGCATGCAGACTAAGTATTTGATCCACGTCCAGCGCATCGGATGCGATAACCAATTTATTTCGAGACTCTCGGCCTCGGGTCTTCAGCCATTCGATATATTCGTCGCCCGCAATATAAGGATTCTTGCTGTCGATGCGCTGGCCTGTCCAGTCTGCGGCCCAGTCCGGGGCGTCGCGTAAGAACTGGCTGGTACCGAATGTGTCCGGGAGCATGATCAAAAGCGCGCCCTCGTACGTGCTCTGCCACAGTTCCAGAACGCGGTATTGAGAGGCTTTCAGCGCCTCATCGTCAGGAGAAAGTGCAGCCATCACCATGGGAATCTCGTGCGCGTTGGTGCCAATGGCCTCCAGGTCGTGTTTGTGAGCAAGAAATGCGTTGGACGTTCCGGTGAAACTGCTACCCAAATTTTCCGCCATGGCTTCCACCACGTATTCCTGCCAGAGAAAGCTGTGACGGCGTCGTGTTCCGAAGTCAGCGACCTTGAGATCGGGTACGCCTCGTAGCTGTTCGATCTTTCCAAATAGTTTGGTCTTTGCGCGAGCGTAAAGGACATCAAGGCCAAATTCTCCCAGACGTTTGAGATTCGCTCGAGTCTTTAGTTCATCCAGGATGGAAAGTGCGTAGAGCTCCCACATCGTCGTGTCGGTCCATAAGCCATCGAAAGACAGATGGAACTGCCCGTCTTTTAGGGATAACTCGTAGTCCGACAATCTGAAGTCACGCTCCAACCATGCGAGAAACGCCGGTTCGAAGATTCCCCGTTGACCGTAAAAAGTGTTACCCGCCAGCCAGACTAATTCGGACCTCCGGAATCGCAGCCCGCGAACATGCTCCATCTGGGCGGCGAGCTCTTCCACGGCAAACATATCGGCCAATCGGACCGACGAAGTTCGATTGAACAATGTGAATGACACGTGTGTCTTGGGATAGTGCTTCCAGATGAACTGCAGCATTAGCAGTTTGTAGAAATCGGTATCGAGCAAAGACCGCGTGACTGGGTCCAGTTCCCAGTTGTGATTGTGTGCTCGCTCCGCGAAGTTCACGATCATCAGTTGCGATCCCTTTACCCAAACCTCTCCAATCCACTCTAACAGGCTGAGTAAAAAGGCAGAATAGTCGACGGTAATGTTAGGCCGGACGACGAAGTGCGAGGGCTGAGCAGGCTTGTGGCTTTCAACTGGCGTTCGCGGATTTGAACTCCGAAAAAAGATAGCGAGCTTTGAGTGAAATCTTCACCGCAAAACTCGCTTAATCAAAGAAACGTTCCGTTAGCGCCGGTGTCCCGAACCGCCTGAATGGGAGGGCCCGCCCCCGCCGCCAGGACTGCTGTGGCCGCCCCCCCCACCGGTGGCAGGTTGAGCGTGCATACCGCCACCATAACCCCCTCGTGACGGTCCGCCGGCTTCAGAAGCGCGTGGAGCGACGATCGGTTGCCGCATCTCTAACGGAGGCCGGGAATAGCCCTGCGATGGATTTGATCGGATACTGCCTTGCGACGATCCGCGCATACCGTCTGGGGAGCCGCGCAGGCTGTCCGGTCCTCTGGCTAACCCGCGAGGATCCTGCATTCCGCCGCCGGACTGGGGCGTAAAGCGTCTCCAATCGCCGTCATTACTAGATTCGGAACGAACCGAACTTCCTGGCTGCTGACTTCTGGATCCGGATCCAGAAAAACCTCCGGCTGACCGCGAACTCTGAACACCGACATGATTTTGACCCGGATTCGAGTTCGATCCGCCGAAATGCCGCCAGCCTTGATTCTCGGTAGAACCAGCTCCCCTTTCCGAACCTTGAACGCCAGCAGAACCTACCCGGCTTTCACTATTCATGCCGGTGCGAACTCCGGCGCTCGGTCTCGGAAAGCCACCCGCGGAGTTTTGCCCCATCCGGTTTCCATTCGCAGATCCCCGACCGGAATCAGCATTGATCGCTCTGAACTGGCCATTGTGCTGGATTGACTGCTGTACCTGGGCCGCCTGTTTCTCAAACGGTTGTGGAGCAGCTCCCGGCCGCGAGTTGGTGAAGAATCGCTGCGATTGGCCTCCTTGCTGCAGTGCGGATGAAACAGCCGTGCGGTTGGTAACTGACAAAGATTCACGAGTTGGAACGACCGGGAGATTTCCGGCCATCAAACGTCCGCTGTTGAACTCTTCGCGACTGACACGTCCCGCAGTTTCTCGCCCGGTACCAAAACGATTTGCCCCCACTGTCGAAATACCCTCACGAACGCGTTCATTTGTGATGGCCAGACGCAAGTTGGAATAGCCGTTGCCGGCGCGAAGCGGTGCGAAGCCTCCGAATCCACGGCCAGGCCCGTTATGGATATTGGTTATGTTGACTACGTTAATCGAGTTGAAGCGTGAGCCGTAACGCCCATACCACGGATAGAAACGGTCGCAGGGTCCCACTGGCAACCATCCCACGGAGCCGAACCCGAAACCAACTCCCACGCCGACCCCGCCACCGAAGCCGAAAAAGGATACATAGGCGGGCGCCCAGACAGGCCGATAGCGTGGATATCCGACAACCGGCCCGGGCCACCATACCCACGAGCTGTTGTACACAAACCAGCGGCCGTAGTGATAAGGAGCCCAACCCCATGGTTCATAGGAGACCCATGTCCATCCCCATCCCGGCTCCCAAACCCAGCGTCCCGCCCGATAAGGCGCCCATCCCACCGGAACCGCTGGCGCCCAGACCGGACCATAGTCAGGAACCGTCTCCCATCTTCCGTTGGCGTCGAGGTCTTCCGATCCCACATAGTAGCGGTTGGTGCGACTCCACGAGGCCGCGTCGCGGATCGTGTGATCGCGGTCGCTATTCCAGGTGTCCCAACTATCTTTTGCCGGGGCTGCTTCCTCTTTGTACTGAGCCTCTTCCGGCGTTCCGCGCACAACAATCATGCGGCCCGCGTCGAGATGGGTGCTGCCCTCAGGCGTCGAGATTTCCGCCTGTCCCTTACGTACAATTACCTTCGTCTCGCCTTCCGAATTTACTTCCACTCGATAGGCGCCGTCTTTCTGTGAAGGGTGGATGGCGACATTAGCCGTATCAATTTCAACCTCCGCTTCCGCTCCCTTGAACACCGAATAGTCGATGAGTCCACGCGACACTTGCACCTGGATCTGATTGCGGGCCAAGTTGCTCACGGTGGTCAAAGTGTTATCGCCAAGCCGTAATACATTTGCGGCGTCCAATTGAATTTCAGCGCGCGAGCCGACGCCGGTCGCTACTTTGTCGCTGGTCAAGATAGGCTGGTTCAGAGCGGCGGCTGTCCAGTCGCTGGAATCGCCGCGCTGGGTCGAAACATCTCCGTGCATCAGACTGATGCGTGCGACACGGGAAGGAGGCTCCGCCGTTTGGCTATTCGCGCCATCCGCGGTGCTTACATCTTCCTGCTCCTGCGGATTCCCGCTCTCCTGGGCCTTAGCGCTCCCGAACGTGAACAGCGTAAGTATCAGTATTCCAAAAATTGCCGTCAGCCGATTTTTCATGGCCCCACCTCTAGTTGAACCGTTCATGAAGACAGCTCAACCACATAGGACAATGCAGTTGCCATGCCAAAGGCGGCCCGGAGACCCCGTATAACGTGTTTATTTGTAATAATTTACATGATCAACCGGAGGCCTGCTTTAGCTGTCCGGAAATCGGTGGCCGAGTTCAACCGAAAGTGGTGGATTTCAACCACCGGTCAGCTAACCTTCGGGGCTCTTTTCCGGGTCGTCGGGGATGCCAATTTTCGAGAGCCGATAGCGCAGTGCATTCCGCGAGAGGCCTAACAACCTTGCTGCCTGGCTCTTGTTTCCGTTGGCCCGACGGAGAGCCTCCCGAATCATGTCATCTTCCCATTGTTCTAGCGTTAGGCCATCAGGCAGAAAAGTCTCGGTGGGACCGGCGGGTTTGCGGCGTGCGGTGTCCATTTGAACGTCATTGGCTTCGAGAACCGGTCCCGCCGCCAGCGCCGCCGCGCGTTCCATAACATTTTGTAACTCACGAACGTTGCCTGGCCAGTGATGTTCGATCAAAATTTTCATCGCTTCGGGAGAAACGCCAGTGATCTTGGTGGAGGATTCCGCGGACTGTCGAGCCAGGAAAAGATTCACCAGATCGGGTATGTCTTCCTTATGCTCGCGCAACGGCGGGATATCAATGGGCACGACGTTCAGACGATAGTAGAGGTCCTCACGAAAAGTGCCCTCCTCGAGCGCCGCGCGTAAGTCCCGGTTGGTGGCGGCCACCAGGCGCACGTCGACTCTGACCGTGCGGGTGCCCCCGAGCCTCTCGAATTCCCGTTCCTGGAGAACTCGTAACAGTTTCACTTGTGTGGCGGGAGGGACATCGCCGATTTCATCAAGAAACAGTGTTCCCTTATCGGCTAATTCGAACTTTCCCGGTTTGCCGGTGGTGGCGCCGGTAAAAGCTCCCTTCTCGTAGCCGAAGAGTTCGCTTTCCAGCAAATTTTCCGGAATCGCTGTGCTATTGATTTTGATGAATGGCCCGGAGGCACGCCGTGATTTTTCGTGGATCGCGCGCGCGATAAGGTCCTTGCCAACGCCACTCTCTCCGCCCAGTAGCACAGTGGAATTTGTCGGAGCAACGCGCTCGACCGTGGCCAGAACTTCCTGCATTTTCAAACTGCGCGCCACTACGTTGGGATGCTGATAGCGCTGTTGCAACGCATCGCGCAGGGTTCGGTTTTCGACACGCAGGCGGTGTACATCCAATTCCTTGTGAACCACCATGCGCATTTCGTCGAGGGAGAAAGGCTTTAAGACATAATCGCTGGCGCCGGCTTTCATGGCTTCGACCGCGGTTTCTACCGTGCCGAACGCAGTCATTACAACCACCGGGAGGCTGGCGTGAAAGCGTTTCACCTCTGCCAGAAAATCCAGACCATTCATTCCGGGCAACTTGAGATCCGTGAGCACAAGATCAACCGGGCCGTTCTGCAGCAGCTTCAACCCGGTTTCAGCATCTCCCGCCGATAACGTTCGAAAGCCATCATCGGCGAGGTTAAGTTCTAGAAGCCTTCTCATCTTCGCTTCGTCTTCGACAATCAAAATGGTCGGGCTCAAGGGTGTCATCGATTTCCTTGGGGGGCCACACTTTCGGCGGGAAAGAAGATAACGAAACTCGCTCCCATACCGTCGGTGTTTTCGAGCCGGATGGTGCCATGGTGCTCGTCGACGATCTTGGAAACGATCGATAGGCCGAGGCCGACACCAGTTTTCTTTGTAGTCACGAAAGGATTGAAGATCTGGTCGCGCATTTCCGCAGAAACACCCGGCCCGGTGTCCAGCAGTCTTATTTCAACCCCATTGCAGCCATTGGAACGGGCAGTCGAAACCTGTACATTAAGACTTCCCCCCGTGGCATCCATTGCTTCGTAAGCATTCTGTACCAGGTTCAGAAAGGCTTGCTCGCTTAGCTTTTCGTCCAAGGCCAACAACGGCAAGTCATTCCCGTACTGTCGCTTCACCGAAATTTTAGGGCCTTGCCATTGGGCGTCAACGAAATTGATTGCCTGATCGAGCAACGCGGTCACCTGTACCAGGCGAGTTTCCGTACGCAACGGCCGGGCAAAATCCAGAAAGCGGCTGACCAGAGCGCTGGCACGGTTTACTTCGCTTGAAATATATCCCGCCAGCTCGCTGGCGAGCGGGTTGGAGCCTTCCAGTTTTTGATGCAACATTTCGGCGGATCCCTTGATTACGCCCAGCGGGTTGCGAATCTCGTGTGCCAAGCCGGCTGAAAGATGTCCGAGGGCAGCGAGCCGCTCGGACCGGCGCGCCTCCGCCTGAGCGCGTTCAAGCTCGCGGTTGGTATTTGTCAACTGTTCGGCGACTTGCTGAATTTTGGCGGTTTGCCTGCGGTTTTCCAAAGTGAACCGATTTACCAGCATGGCCGCGAGGAAGAAAAACAAAATTCGGATCGCAAGCTGCGCCGCACCTTGCGGAGTAAGTTCATATTCTTGTAACGCCGGGTAAAGGTAAGCACAGTAAGCGGATGAAGCGAGAAAGGTCCACAACAGCGTGCCCCATGTGCCGAAATGAAGCGCCGCACTCACGATCGGAATGTAATAAATGGGATAGTAACTGCTGTTGATGCCAATTTCTCCGGTGTGATTGATAAGAAGCGTCGCGAGAACGATCTTGATGAAAACTACGCTGGACGGGCCGTACGTGGGCCAGCGAGTGATCACTCTGCTTTCGAGCCATTGCACAATGCCAATGGCCAGCAAGGTGAGCTGCTTGTGAAGTTCGCGGATTGGCGGCACCAGAGCCAATCCCAGCAGAATGAGCAGCCACAGCACATCCAGCCAATCGATCCCTCGATGCTTTTCTTCGCTCATCTGCGGAATAAAATCTCGAAACAACAGCTCGCTCAGTAGTTTATCGCGGAAATGTGTCCTGCACGCGGAAGGTGACGGGTACAATAGCCTCGATTATGCGCATGTTTTTAGACATCTTTGGGCAGATTCTGCGCAACCTTTGGGCGCACAAACTGCGGTCGTTTCTGACCATGTTTGGAATTGCCTGGGGTGTCGGCTCTCTACTGCTTCTGGTCGGACTGGGCGAGGGTTTTCGCTCAGGCAACAAGCGTGAGATGGCGCAATTTGGAAAAGATATTATGTTCATCTTTCCCGGCCGCGCCCCGGTGGTGAAGGGCAATATGAGTTCGGCGCGCACTTATTTGCTCACCTATCAAGATTATGGAGACATTCGAAATGAGGCGCCTCACGTCCGCAACGCGGTCCCGATCCTTTCCCGTACTGACATTCACGAAGTAAGCGAATTCGCGAACGCCGGTGGCGAGATCATGGGCGCGGAGCCGCAACTGAACGAAATCAGCTACTTGCCGGTACAGCAGGGACGTTGGTTGAACGCGATGGACGAGACGCAGAGACGCAATGTGATCGTGCTGGGGGCGGAACTGGCGAAAACCCTCCTTCTGGGACGTCCCGCGCTAGGTGCCACCGTTCTGCTCAATGGCTTGCGATTTGAAGTGGTCGGCACAGTTGGCCGCATCGGGCGCGGCGATGCTAACAATATGAATATGCGCGGCTATATACCGTTCCAGGTCATGGCTACGTATTTTCCGATCAAGGAAGAGAATCACGCAAATGGAATTTCATACATTGAATATCAGCCCACGGTGGTGAGTGAACACCTGCTAGCCAAAAGCGACGTACAACGGATCGTTGCCCGGAATCACGGACTCGATCCCAGTGACGAGAACGCCTTCGAAGGTTGGGACACAATCCAGTCATCCAAAGCCATCGGCGCGATCTTCGACGCCATGAACATGTTTCTTGGCGCGGTGGGGTTGGTCACGCTAGCGCTTGGAGCGATCGGTGTCATCAACATCATGCTGGTAACGGTCAGTGAGCGCACTCGTGAAATTGGATTGCGCAAGGCGTTGGGGGCGACTAACCGGAGCATTTTGTTCCAATTTTTCCTGGAGGGCCTGCTGCTCACGCTCGGGAGCGGATTGATCGGCATGGGAATGGCCAGTGGGCTGATGGCGTTGCTGGGCAGAATGCAGGGGCCGGGGGGATTCGATCCTCCGAAGCTGGTGGCGAGCTCCGCAACGCTGGCGATTGGCTGCCTGGCGCTTGCAGGCGTAGTGGCAGGCCTCTATCCGGCGCGTAAAGCGGCTACCCTGCAGCCTGTGGAAGCGTTGCGTCAGGAGTAAGAAGTCGGAGTGATTGATGTTTCGTGATCTGCTTCAGGAATCGTACGGCGCGATGCGACACAATCGTCGCCGTACCGCTCTCACCATGCTCGGCATGGCCTGGGGGATCGCGACCGTAGTCATGCTGCTGGCATATGGCGACGGGTTCGGGCAAGCGTGCGCCGCCATCTTTGCCAATTTCGGCACGAAGCTGATGATCCTTGTACCGGGCCGCACCTCCATGCAGGCCGGTGGTCAGAAGGCCGGGGCGCCGGTGCGATTCACGCTTGACGATATCGACGTTCTTAGCACCAACCTTCCGCAGATCACCCATATCACTCCCGAGGCCAGTAAACAGGCTACGATTCAATATGAAACACGGAGCTTTGATTTCACCGCCAGCGGCGCTTATCCCAACAACCTTTCGATTCGCGCGTTACAAGTGGGACAAGGACGGTTCTACAATTTCGAAGACCAAATACAACGGTCTCGGGTCGCGGTCATCGGTTCTGAGGCGAAAGATAAGTTATTTTCTGGACGCAACGCACTGGGGGAGCACATTCGCATCAATGGCCTGAGCTTCGAAGTGATCGGCATTCTGAGCGCGAAAATGCAGGAGGGGGACGACGACATCAACCGGATTATTTATGTGCCCTTCACGACCATGGGCGATCTCAAGGACACCCACTATCTCGACTCAATCTGGTTCAACTACGAAACGCCCGAATACCTGCATCTGGAACAGGCTGCGCGCGGAATATTGGCTGCGGAGCATAAATTTAATCAGGCCGACACTCAGGCAATTCGAATTTTCAACCTCATGGTCCAGGTACACCAGTTTGAGATCATCACCTTGGGCTTAAAGATTCTGCTGGGTTTCATAGGCACGCTCACGCTCGGCATCGGAGGAGTTGGCTTGATGAATATCATGCTGGTTTCCGTTTCCCAACGGACTCGCGAAATTGGCATGCAAAAAGCCCTGGGCGCACGCAAGAAGCACATATTACTGCAGTTTCTTGCGGAAGCTTTGACCATCACTTTCATGGGAGGCGTCCTCGGTATTGTGCTGGCTTATGCAGTTGCGCTTTCAGTAGGAAGACTTACCTTGTATAGCGCCTTAGCCAAAAATGGCGAGGCTGGTGACGTCAAATTGATTATCGCCCCGATCACCCTGGTGGCTGCCACGCTCATACTCGGTGCAGTGGGGTTGGTGAGCGGCATGGTACCCGCGCTTCGAGCTTCCGGCCTGGACCCTATCGAGGCGCTGCGGCACGAATAGCTCGGAAACCCCTGTTTTCAACCAGTTAGATGCCAGTCGAGTCACGTAGTGATTTCGACAGGTTTCGCGGACATATGACGAAAGTAACTGGGTTCTGGCACACAAGGGCCATTCCTGCCCCATTGTGGGAGCCATAGTATGTCTGTGAGGAGAAAATATCTATGGATCGCGGGGAAATGATTCGAGATACGATCCTGTCAGCTCTGGCCGAACGATACGAATCCGATCAAACTCAGTTCGTTACTCTTCCAAGACAAACCATGGACTCGCCACTGGCACGCGAGATTGTGGCTGAATTGAGGAACGAGAAGCACGTTGAGGAACAGATGCGAGGGGTCGTGAGGCTGACCTGGCGCGGATACGAGCTCTACAGGAGTCAAGCACTGCATTGCGCCTGAATGTATCAGCCGAAGAGCTGACGATAGAAGCGTGGTGACTCGGTCGTTGGGCATCGGGGTATACCATAACGCATGGCAGGAAGCGCCCTGGTGGTCAACCAGATAGAAAAGTATTTCCCGGTTCCTCAGACCGGTGTACGGGCGTTTCTCAATCCTTTTGCACCTCTCACCCATCCAGCCTTGTTGGGAGTTTCATTCAACATAGGAGCGGGCGAAATTGCAGGTCTGATCGGGGCCAATGGTTCCGGTAAATCGACCCTGTTACGCATTCTAGCGACCCTGCTGGTACCGACGAGGGGCCGCGCCAGCGTGACGGGCTATGACGTTGAACGGGAAGCACCACACGTACGGGCGCAGCTTGGTTTTCACTCCGCGACCGACGGCGGATTCTACAGCCGGTTGACTTCCCGCGAAAATCTCAATTTCTTCGCTGCCATGAATGGATTGTTCGATGCTGAGGCAACTCGGCGTCTGGACGAGCTGACCGAACTCATGGGTATGAGTTCTTTTCTCGATAGTCAGGTGCGAACTCTTTCCACCGGGCAGGTGCACCGACTCGGGCTTGCTCGCGCAATGATTCACCGGCCAACGGTACTCTTGCTGGATGAGCCCACGCGGAGCCTGGATCCGCTCGCCGCAGCCGAGTTCAGGCGCTTCTTAAAATCCCAACTGGTAGACCGTCATGGAACCACCGTTCTGTTCGCTTCACATACTCTGGCCGAGGTAGAACAACTCGCGGATCGGGTGATTTTGCTTGATCGAGGGAGACTGCTGGCATGTGATTCGCCGCGACGTCTGCGTGAAGCTACCGGCTCCTCCACCTTGGAAGAGGCGCTGGAGAGGCTCACTCCGTCGGTTGCTCAATCTGAGGCGGCGTCATGAACCGCAACCTTTCAGCTGCTACGCCCTACCGGAGTCTTCGTAGGGTTGTGGCGTTTTTCAGGCGTGATGTCGCGATTGCGCGCAGCTACCGGATGGCTTTCCTGCTCGAAATTCTGGAAGCTTTTTTTGGAGTTGCCACGTTTTACTATCTTTCGCGATTTGTTTCCAACGACGAACTGGTCCGTGTTCTTCCCGCAAAAAGCGACTACTTCGCCTTCGCGTTGGTCGGCTTCGCTTTCTTCGACTATCTCACCGTTTCACTGAGCGCTTTTGATAACAGCATCGTGGAAGCGCAACGGAACGGCACTCTCGAAGCGATGCTTGTGACCGAGACACCACTGACCATGATTCTCGTCGCGTCGGCGGCGTATCCATTCGTGCTTCTGGCGCTGCGGACCGTTATCTACCTGGCGTGGGGAGCGCTGATTTTTCATTTTCCCGTTCAGGAAGCCAATTGGCTCGGAGCTGTGATTATTCTGGCGGCTTCGATCCTGGCCTTTGCCGGGCTAGGTATTATTTCCACCAGCTATTTGTTGTTGTTCAAACGAGGGAACCCTGCCCGATGGCTCATCGTCGGCGCCTCGAGTCTGCTTGGCGGAATTATGTATCCAGTCTCTGTATTACCCGTTCCGATGCAGTGGATTGCGCGGCTGATCCCGGTGACTTACTCGCTAGCAGGGATGCGACAGGCGCTGCTTGAAGGGGCCAGCTTTGGGCAACTGTGGCCATCGGTGCGTGCCCTGCTCATTTTTGCCGCGATCCTGCTACCGTTTTCGAGCTTGATTTTTAGCTGGGCCCTGCGACGCACTAAAATCACAGGCACTCTTACCCACATGTAGGCGCAGACTCAGTCTCCGTGCGGTGGTACGGGAAGTCCGGCCCACACATTTACCAGTCCAAGAGTTTCGCGCACGACGGCAAAAACGTCGCGCGTGTTTCGCCACCAATGATCGGCATCGAACGGGTCCGCATGGGCGGCGTGTACCATCACCGTAGAATTCCGGTCTGCCAAGGCTTTCCACAAGGCTTTGACTCGTCGGGTGTGTTCCGGAGAAGTAACGATGATGACTCTGGTCTTTCCGGTTCGCCGCACTTCCCGCGCCGCCTCTTCGACTTCCTCTTCAGTATTGATGACGATAGCGGGCAGGATATGAATGGCCGATTCGGGAACACCGGCATGAATCAGAATTTCGCGGTTGTACTCCTCCTCGCCAACGAAGTGGATGCCCAGTTTTTCCAGTTTGGCGACGGGGCTGTCCGGCCGGCTCACCCAAACCTCGGACGCGTAGCCCGTGGCATAGACTCTTCCAGCCTCTTCAGCACGATAGGGTAGGCCGCCACTCAGGACAAAAATAGCATCGGCATGCGAAAGAGGATCGTCGACAGTAAGCCATCGGCCGGCATGACGAAACCCAACCCCCACGCCGAGAACAACAAGAATCGACAAAGCGATCAGGGTGAACTTCGCGCGTTTCAACGATTGAGCCTCATGAATGTTTTGGTTTTGACCTAGGATTAGAAATCAAAACAATCACACGGAAACAAAGAATCATACTCTTGAAATCCTGTACTGTAGCTGGTTTGACAAGTTACAAGGTTTGGCCCGTTAACGCCGGCTGAGGCCAGTTTGTGAAATTCTGTCAACTCCCTTAGTCTTTCCGTTTGCATCGACGGAACACAATGCGAAATGCCGACAGCAAAGACCGGTCTCACGGGTGGGTGGCCAGCGTATTGTTCGATATACATTTTTGGGTTCCATTTGCAGTTTTGCTTGGCGGCTTGCTTCTTTTGAAATTCATTCACTGAGAGAGAAATCGAGAAACGTGCAACCTGTGGCGGAGACCGAGAGAAAATCATCCGAAAACGCTTCGCGTTCGCGGAAGCTGCAACTCTTGGGAATCCTTAGTGGCCTCACGGCCGGCGCCTGGCTCGGCGCGGCGGAGGCACCGACAAAACTGGTTTCGGTTGGCTTGTCCCCTATTGTCATTTCGCTGGTGATGGTGCTGGGCGTTTTTCTTGCACGATGGAGTTTGCCGGCTCTCATTATGGGGACATCCTCCATCCGCGCCGATTTTCGGCGGGCACCTCATCTCATCATTTGGGCTCTGCTGGCCGGTTGTATGTGGGCGGTGGCAAACACTATGACGATTTTCGCCATTCGCGATATCGGCTTAAGCATTGCATTTCCCTTGTGGAATTCAAATAGTCTGCTGGGAATATTGTGGGGGTTTCTTTTCTTTGGCGAATTGCGCCAGGCAGGCTGGCGCCGGTGGACGGGTGTGTTGGGTGGGGCCGTGGTCATGTGCGCAGGTGCCGCATTGTTGGCCATCGCATCTTCAACCCAGGCGCCGGCGGCGCACTCACTGCGTGGCGTTTGGGCAGCTCTGGGCGCAGGTGTTCTTTGGGGCACGATGTATGTCCCGTATCGCAAGGCCTATTTGTCGGGTATGAATCCGCTTTCCTTCGTCACGTTCTTCACCTTCGGGGAACTTGGCATGATGAGTGCCCTCGCCATCGGCTATCTTGGGCTGAATCCCCTTTGGCATGAATTGACACGTGCGCGAGACGTACTTTTCTGGCTGATGCTGGGAGGGTTTATCTGGGTGATCGGCGACGTTTTTCAGCAGTACGCAGCGAAATATTCGGGAATCAGCCGTGGCATCCCTCTTTCGAATACCAACCAACTTTGGGGACTGCTATGGGGTGTCTTAGTTTTCGGCGAACTGCATGGCAGTAGTGCCACAACCTACAGTCAGGTGATAGGGGGTTCCCTCCTGATGATGTTTGGAGTCGGGGCCATCGCATTGTCCTCCGCAGCAGGCAAAGAGCAACGGCAATGGCGGGAGGCCGCACGCCGGGAATCTCTGCGATACGAGATCCCACTTGATTTTGTTGAAGCGCGTATGCAGGGAATGCACTTGACCGGGGAGACCAAGCTGCCGCGCACTCTTTGGGACGGGGTACTGGTGATTATGGCCACAACTGTTTTCGTGGTGTTCGCTCTTATCGGGCGCGCTCCCTTGATGGCTTTTCACTGGGGCCCGGCCATTTTTCTGATCGCGGCAACGTTAGCGCTCCTGCTCACATGCGGGATGGCCCTGTGGCGGACTACCCACTTCAACTGAAATCGTGACGACATCCTCCCAGGTTGACGTAGTCGGCGTCGGGCTAAACGCTACCGACACTCTAATTCTTCTGCCCCATCATCCCACGCTAGGGTCCAAGGTCGAATTCCGTTCGGCCGACGTGCTGCCCGGCGGCCAGGTTGCTACTGCAGTAGCCGCTTGCCAGCGGTGGGGACTTCGAACCCGCTACGTTGGCAAAGTGGGAGATGACAACGCCGCCATGATCCATCGCGCGGAATTTGAAAAGCTCGGCGTCGATGCTCATCTAATTACCGCGCCTGGCTCCGCCAGCCAGCAAGCGGTCATTCTGGTCGATGACACTGGAGAGCGCACCGTTTTATGGAAACGCGATAGTCGCCTTACGCTTCAGCCGGAAGAACTGCGTCGAGAATGGATTTCTGACTCTCGCGCACTGCATGTAGATGGGCATGATACCGCTGCTGCGGTTACAGCGGCTGGATGGGCCCGGGAAGCGGGCGTGCCCGTCATTGCGGATCTCGATGACGTTTATCCAGGTATCGAGGCGCTTCTGTACCTCGTCGATTACCTGATTACGAGCCGGGACATTCCTGAAAGAATAACGGGCGAGCGCGACTTGCGGCGATCCTTGCCGGCACTCTGCGAACGCTTTGGGAGCCGGCTAGCGGCCGCAACTCTAGGACAGGAAGGAGTTTTAGCGTGGAATGGATCGCGCTTCCATTACGCACCCGCTTTTCAGGTAAAGCCTGTCGACACGACCGGCGCCGGCGACATTTTTCACGCGGGATTTATCTATGGACTCCTGCAGGGCTGGCCCCTGCCCGGTCAGTTAGACTTCGCATGTTCCGCGGCCGCCCTGAATTGCACGGGCCTTGGGGCCAGGGGCAGCATTCAGCCGGTTGAGAATATAGAACAGCTTGTCGCGAAAGGCGCCCGGCACGTTTCGATTTTCAAGGATTTGCAGTAGCTGTGCGTCTCACCTTATTGCACCAGAATCTTGTCCTTAAAATCCTGCGTGGCCTGACTGACGTTTTCTGGCTTGCCGAGATCACGCCAATAATATTCATCGGCGCGGAAGCCAGCTATTTTTTCGCCCTGGCCAGCAAGACGCAGGTAAGTGTTAATGATGGAAAAGACTCCCTCCTCGGTCATCTTCGTAAGCAATCGCGGTGAAATAACGTGGATCCCGGCAAACGCCAGCGCGTAAGGTTCCGCACAAACCCGAACCAGTTCAAATCTCCCCTCACGCCCCGCGCGCCGGCCGCAAAGCTGCTGCTCTTGATCAAACAGCAGGTATCGGGAAGTCTCACGGTCCTGAACCGCCAGCGTTGCCAGAGCCCGGTTTTTACTGTGAGATTGCAGAACCCGCTCGAGATCAATCGTGCTGATGACATCTACGTTGTGCAAAATAAAGGGTTCGTCGGAATTTGACTTGTCGGCAAAGAAATAGGCAGCTTTTTTTAAACCGCCGCCGGTATCGAGCAACACTGGTTCTTGCGAAATCGCGATCTGCATGCCGAAATTGTCCTTTGCTTTTAGATATTGAAGGATCAGGTCAGAGAAGTGATGGACGTTGATGACGACATCTTGAATCCCGAAACTGCGCAGCCGAGTGAGGGTAATCTCCAGCATGGTCCGTCCGGCAACTTCCACCAAGGCTTTGGGGCGGTCTGCCGTGAGCGGCCGCAAGCGGGTTCCCAAGCCCGCTGCCAGAACCATGGCCTTCATCGCCCTAGTTTCTCCTGGACAAGGTGCCGCACCGCTACTTCGAGACCGGTTCTACCGCGCAAACGCTTGGCCAACTGCTCCGCAAAGTACACCGACCGATGTTGTCCACCAGTGCATCCGAAAGACACCATCAGATTTTTAAAGCCGCGCCGCTGATATTCACTAATACTGGCGTCCACCAGCGACATTACACTGGCGAGAAACTGATGAACGCTTTCCTGCTGGTTGAGATAGTCAATCACCGGAGCGTCTTTCCCGGTGAGGTTTTTGTAACGTTCTTCCCGTCCCGGATTTGGAATGCTGCGGGCATCGAATACGAATCCGCCGCCGTTGCCGCTCTCGTCTTTCGGAAGACCCTGGTGAAATGAAAAGCTAAAGATCCGTACTTTCAGGGTTTCTGCCTGCGCCGCGACGCTTTGCAGTTTTTCCGATCCAACCATGCTGGTGAAGGCTTCCATCAGCGTGGGCAGCTCTATCGGAAGCGCGGCATTGTGCAACAGCCAGCGCACGTTGTTCAGCGCATAAGGCACGCTTTGCAAGAAATGCGCCTTGCGCTCGTAGAATCCGCGGAAGCCGTACGCGCCCAGAGCCTGCATGATCCGGATGTACACGTAGGCGTAGTAGTACTGCATGAAGGCTTTGCGGTCCAGGTCGATGAAGCCGGAAAGGCTGTCGAGATAACGACTCAGCAATTGCTGGCGAAGTTCGGGCGGCAGAGCAGCTTTGGCGTCAAACAGAAGGGAAGCGACATCATATTGCAGAGCCCCTTTGCGCCCGCCTTGATAGTCGACAAAAAATGGCTGGCCTGCTCGCAACATGATGTTGCGTGACTGGTAATCGCGATACATAAAATAGTCGCGACCAGCACTTAGCAGGAACTTCGTCAAGCGGCTGAAATCATCTTCCAGCGCCTGTTCGTTAAACGGAATGCCCGCAAGCCGGAGAAAGTAATATTTGAAATAGTTCAAGTCCCAGGCAATCGACTGTCGGTCGAAGCTGCCGCGCGGGTAACACTTTTTGTAGTTCAAGTCGCGTCCCGCCTCTACCTGAAAACGAGGCAAGATGTCTACTACCTTGCGGTAAGCTTCAATGACCGGAGTGGAAATGTCCGACCCGTCACGGTTTCCAGACAGAAGCTCGAACAGCGTCGTGTCCCCAAGATCTTCTTCGATGTAGGCGCCCTGGCTCAAATCCTCAGCGTAAATTTCTGGTACCGGCAAGCCGTGATTGCGAAAATGTCGGGAGAATTCTACGAACGCGGTGTTTTCTTCGCGAACGCCATGCAGAATTCCGATCACACTGATTCTATCGCTGGACAGCCGGATGATGCTGCGCCCCGACCCCCCGAGTTCGCCCTGCAATGGCTGCACGTGTTCGACGGGCGAATGAAAATGTTGCTCAAAAAGTCTTTTGAGGACGTCCATGAATGAGGATTTCAGCAGTTCAAGTTTGGCCGATGCTCGGCCGTCGAACAGAATACACGCCCTTACCGTGCTGGGGCCGCTTTGGGCGGAATTTCAGCATAGCCCGGTGTTACCTGCGCGAGATTGTTGTCCACGGAAGCATTGACCTCACGCATGGCCCAACGGATGCCTCCGACTAAGAGGTTCAGGAAAAATGAGTTCGACCAGTTTTCCGGACGGTCGCCGATTGCCGTAAAAAAGACCCGTCCTTTGCCATCCACTCGCGCCCAGGTTGCGGGATAAGGAGGCCGTTGGTAAGGCTCACCTTTCAATCCCTCGGTATCAAGTGTAAGGATGACGTGGAGATCCGGCATGAAATCCTTTAGTGAATACCATTCGTCGATAAGTTTGACCGGAGACTGCACACCTTCCAGACCAGGAAATTTCGCGTCATTGACGATCAGGTTCGCTTGCTGCAGCCGGGGAGTATGTCCGTGGATGATGAACTCTCCGCCCAGCATTCGCAGGTAAGGATCCGATTGTTCTCCGTGAGCGACGTAGCGATTTGAGTTATCTTCCGGGTCGGGCTTGGTATGAAAGGTATCGCTGGCAGCGTGGACTCCGACAAAACCGAGTCCGCCATGCACGGCGTCCAGCAATGCTTTCTTGCCCGCAGACGACATCGGCGGATTCTTGTCAGTGCCCTGCGTCGTTAGATCGCCGGTAGTAAAAAAGAGCAGCGCCGCGTGATTCTTGAACTCTTTAGAATCGAAGATCCGCCCGTCTTTGGAAGTCGTCACCTCGAATCCATGCTGCTCTCCAAGGGTTTTGACCGCCGTATCCACAATGCTCGGACGCCCGTCGATTTCTTTGACTACGGTGTGCTCGAAGCCTGAGGACTTGGTGAAAACCAGTAGTGTCTTCTTCTTCGCGCCCAAAATCGACTTGGGCAAGGTAAGTGTCGCGGCGGCTATCGCGCTCGCCCCCAGGAACCGGCGGCGGCTGACTATCTCTTTCATGCTAGGTCCTTTCAGCTTGCATTAATATTCGACGATCTAAACTCTTTAGCGCCCGAGCACTCGATCCTAACGCACCGGCGGAATGTCGCACAAAAATTTGATGCGTAAGCGAAGAAGCCATGTTTTCCAACGCGATACCAATGTCGAATGGGATCACGGTGTGAAACCGGAGTCCCCAATTAGTCGAATTTGTGATTCTTGCAACTGGGGTTGCATTCGACGGTTAGCCTGCATCCAACTTGTTGGGCGAGGGGTCACCTATGCCAAAGCTGGAACTAAGAAACATCGTCAGGTTCAAGCGGTCGGCCCTGCTTTGCGCACTGTCTATGGTCGCGTTTGGGTGCTCTGGCAGGCGCAACAATGCGGATGTTGCCTCTGACGTGCAGAGTCGTCTCCGCTCCGACGCACGGATGCAGATGGCAAGAGTCCAGGTTATCGCCACCGCTGGCATAGTCACTCTTTCCGGTTACGTCGCCAGCGTCGAACAGCGTATGGCCACTGTTCAGGATGCTTCGCAGGTCAAGGGCGTCAGAGTCGTGATCGATAACCTGCGGATCATTCGTCCTAACCCAGCTGCTGCGGTCATTGAGAGCGTTGCCCCAGCACATCAGAAGCCCTCCGCGTTTGTGCCTCGACTAGCGGATTCAAAGGCGAGAAGTCATGAGGATGAAGCGGTTTCTGATTTGCCCAAACCCGGCGCGATCGCCTTGTCTTCCAATGATCGCCTACCAGGCAATCAAACGACCGACATTCATTCTTTACCTTCTACGATCGTTAGTTCTCCTACGAATACCGAATCGTCCGATAAACCGGGCGTGAACTCACAACAGACCCGCCCGAGTGGGAGCGTCTTACCTGTCACGGTGTCGGCAAGCAATATTCCGCCCGTTCAGTCTGCGGTTGAGCGAACTCCTCTCGCAGCACCCGAACAAATCACAGTGCCCGACGGTACCGAGTTGGTGGTGAGACTGACCGAGTCCCTGAGCACGGACCTCAACGAAAAGGGAGACACATTTCTGGCGAGCCTGTCGTCCCCGGTCATGGTAGGCGACCGGGTTGTTATTCCGGCGGAGGCGGGTGTGGAAGGAAAAGTGATCGAGGTGCAAAGCGCGGGGCGCTTCAGCGGAAGGCCGAGGCTTGCGGTTGAGATGACTCGGCTCACCTACAACGGGAAGACCTACGACTTGCACAGCAATCAATATTCAAAGCAAGGTGCCTCGCGGGATATACGTTCGATAGCAGCGATCGGCGGGGGCGCCGGCGTGGGGGCCATTATCGGCGGCATCCTGGGCGGAGGCCGGGGCGCAGCGATCGGATCGATAATCGGTGCCGGAACAGGGACCGGTTCCCAAGTCGCCACCAAGCCTGCTCCGCTTAAACTTCCTGCTGAAACCGTGCTCAATTTCCGGCTTCAGGCTCCCCTTACGGTCCAACCATCATCCGGTTTGGAGCGAACGCAGCGCGCGGGGGCGGGCTCTTCCCCTGACCCATTTTCATCCGATGCTGACCGCCCGGTGCTGAAGCGGCGTCCGGGCAGCCCGCCGCCGGAGACCGATGCGTCTGAATCGTCACCGCAGCCCACGACTAACTAAACTAGCTTGGAGTGCATTCACCTAACGGTCAGTGAACGTGCATTTCCTTTCGCAGTTGCAACGGAGATTCAGTCACGTGCTTTCGCTGGAAAATGTATTTTGGTGTCGGAACCCGTTCGGGATGCAACACCACCCGCTGCACGGCTGCGGCCGGACCTTGTACTTGCACCCAACTCGCAAGTGACGGAGTTCCGGCGGAATTCACAAGGAACAACATGTAATATCCCGGTGGGGCAATGTTCGAATTCGGCGGTCCGGTCACGTTGAGAGATCCGGACGCCTTCGTGAATGACAATCCAACGTAGCGTTGATCCATATCGAACGAGTGGGTGTTAGAACCTGCTTTCATTAGCACTACCGAATTGATATCCGTGTTCGCCGTTTGAATTGTGAACGGCGCGCCGTAGCTGACCGATGCCGGAGCCGTGGTAATGGTCGGTCGGGTAGCAGGGCTGCCGTCGGCATTGAACATGTAGGATGGCGTATAGATCTCGATATGCGGCTCAAACGCTGGCGGAGCAGGGCCCTGATCGGGATTCCCTCCCGCGAGAACTACAGTGCCATCGGGCAGAAGTAATTGCGTGTTGTGATACAGCCTAGGAAAAACGTTCGACCCTGCGGAGGAAAATGTGTTCGTCGCGGGATCATAGATCTCTGCCTTCAGGCTTGCAGTGGCTGCGTTCTCGTCCTCGGCCGATCCGGAATCCACCAGCACTTTGCCGTTCGGCAAGATCGTGGCTTGCATTTCGACACGCGCCTGGACCATCTTCGGCCCCTGCTTCCAGCACGGGGCGTACCCGTCGGTGTTTAAGCAAAGGGTCTGTCCCGCATCGCTGAAATCCATGATTTCTGTGGTGTTGGTCGCGGGATTGTCGCCGCCCATGATAATAACTTTGGCTTCGTAATTATTCTGCGGCGTGAGCGGTAGGAGTACGGAGGACCCGTAGGTCCGTTCTCCGTTGGGATCGCTTCCGGGATAGATTGTCCACGCCGCCAGTGCCCACGTTTGAGTCGTCGGGTCGAAATCTAACGCGCTGGAAGACGGCGCGGAGTAAAGTACGTGTCCTGAGGGCAGCAAATGCATGCGCGGATATAACGGGAACTGAAATCCGGGGAAGTCCGAAATATTGGGTTGTCCCGCAATCTCAGCGCTCCAGCTTGTTCCGTCCCAAATCTCGCTGGTGTTGTTGTTGGCGCCGTCGCTGTCGTTCAATCCGCTCGTGGTCATCATGCGGCCGTCGCCCAACTCAGTTACGGTCGGATACCAGCGGCCGTGTGCGACCGGCGGCCCATTAATAAATGTTTCGGTCGAAGGATCGAAGATAGACGTATTCGTCAGGCCCGTGAACGCGACGTCCTCAGTTTGCCCAACCACACCGAGCTGACCGTAGGCTTTCGTTCCGCCATTAATAAAAACTCGACCATCCTGCATGATCGACATCCCATTGCAGAACATGTCCCAGCCGGTCGGCAGGGTGGTGATGTTCCCCGTCTGTAAATCAAACAGGGCTGCACCCTGACTGTAGGTGGGCCCTTGGGGGCAACCGGCTACCGTAGGCGGACAGTTGGCCGACCCGGTAACCACCAGAATTTTATTCGTATGCAACAGCGCCGTGTGAATAGGATTCACCGGCATCAGCTCAGACATCGTGGTCCATTTTCCGTTGGGCTGGGGTGTGAAATTGGTTTGTGGGTTTGGTGAAGGCTGGGTCGAGTTTGTGCCGCCACCGCCGCAACCCGATAGGAGGACGCCGTAAGCCAGAACTGCTGCAATGATCAGGGATCTACGCACATCCCCAATGTAGTGGGCGGTCCGGCGGTCGACAAATTACCACGGTGAAGTACTAAGGTCACCGCCTTGAGCACAGGGTATTCACTGGGGTGGACACAAGAGACAAGCGGTGGGCGGAACTGTATATTAGCGATCCTATGTGGAGAACGCTCGTG
>Ga0070711_100000144_pt1 | contig 38529 bp, 37 predicted proteins | sample LARL53metaG_FD_65452 | JGI IMG/M metagenome (GOLD analysis project Ga0070711, IMG submission 65452) | Corn, switchgrass and miscanthus rhizosphere microbial communities from Kellogg Biological Station, Michigan, USA - LAR L5-3 metaG | ecosystem: Host-associated > Plants > Roots > Rhizosphere ... | reverse complement strand
ACCGCCGGTTGGCGCCTCCTGTTCGACGGCCGAACCACCACCGGGTGGCGTGGCTTTCGTATGGACTCGATGCCGCATGGCTGGCAAGTCGTCGATGGCGCGCTGACCCGCGTGGCCCATGCGGGCGACATCATCACCACCGAGCGGTTCGCCAACTTCGAGCTCGTGCTGGAATGGAAGATCTCGCGCGCCGGAAACAGTGGGATCTTCTACCGGGTCAGCGAGGACGATTCCACGGCGTACTGGAGTGGCCCCGAGATGCAGGTGCTCGACGACGCCGGGCACCCCGATGGGAAATCGCGACTCACCGCCGCCGGGTCGTGCTACGGGATCTATCCGTCACCGGCCGGTGTGGTGAAGCCGGCGGGACAGTGGAACCGGGTCCGGCTGGTCGTTCGCGGAAGTCACGTCGAGCATTGGCTCAACGGCGTCAAGGTGGTCGAGTACGAGCTCGGCAGCCCGGACTGGGTGGCGCGGGTGATGAAGAGCAAGTTCGCGCCGCACGTGCATTACGGGCGCAATACGAGCGGCCACATCGGCCTGCAGGACCACGGCGACTGGGTGGCGTTCCGCGACATCAAGATCCGCGTGTTGCCGTGACCGTCCGCGCTCGCCTTTCGGTGATGATGTTCCTGCAGTTCTTCATTTGGGGCGCGTGGTATACGGCGATCGCCGTCTACATGGCAAACCACGGCATGGAGACGCTGACGCACTGGCCCTATTCCGTGAATCCGATCGCGGCGATCGTCGCACCGTTCTTCCTCGGGCTCGTCGCCGACCGCTACTTCGCGACCGAGAAGGTCCTCGGCGTGCTTCACCTGCTGGGCGGTGTGGTGATGTTCGCGGTGCCGTGGGCCACGAGTGCGCCCGCGGTGTTCATCCTGCTCCTGCTGTTCTACAACATCTGCTACATGCCGACGCTCGGCCTCGCAAACAGCCTGGCATTCCACCACATCCAGTCGCAGGAGCAACAGTTTCCCCTCGTGCGAGTGTTCGGCACCATCGGTTGGATCGTAGCCGGACTGTCTATCGATTTCGTGCTGGGACCACTGGTGGGCGCGGGGCCCGTCCCCGAGCGAACCGCGCTTCCCATCTACACCGCCGGCACCGCGAGCATGTTGCTCGGGCTGTTTGCCTTCTCGCTTCCGCACACTCCTCCGCCTGGCGCCGGGCAGCGGGTCTCCGTGCGCAGCATTGTCGGTCTCGACGCGCTTGCGCAGATCGGCGACCGTGCGTTCTACGTCTTCATCGCGGCCTCGTTATTACTCTGCATCCCACTCGCCGCCTACTACAATTTCACGCAGCTCTTCCTAGGGAACGCCAGCATTTCGAAGATCCAGGCGACGCAGTCGCTCGGTCAGATGTCCGAGGTAGTCTTCATGCTGCTTATGCCGCTCTTCTTCGTGCGGCTCGGCGTGAAACGAATGCTGATGGTGGGTATGGGCGCGTGGGTCTTGCGTTACCTGCTGTTCGCGATCGCTGCGCCCACGGCAATCTTCTGGCTCATCGCCATTGGGATCCTGCTCCACGGCGTTTGCTACGACTTCTTCTTCGTTACAGGCCAGATCTACGTCGACAAGAAATCGACGCCAGCGGTTCGTGGCCAGGCGCAGGGATTCCTTGTGCTGCTCACCTACGGCGTCGGCATGCTCATCGGGGCGCAGGTGGCCGGCAACGTATACGACAAGTTGCTCGGCGGCGCGGCCAGTCTGCCCCTCGACCGTTGGCCTAGCTTCTGGATGCTGCCCGCCGGGTTCGCGGCAGTCGTTCTAATTCTCTTCGCCGCATTGTTCCATCCCCGATCGGCCCCGGTCGCCGCCACACCCGTTCGGTAGAGGTCCTCCATGGCTCGCAAACGTATCACGAGACGCAGGTTCGTCGGCGATCTGAGCGCCGCCGGTTTGTTCACGATCGTCCCGCGCCATGTCCTCGGGCGCGGAATGCGAGCGCCGAGCGACACGCTCAGTGTGGCGTGCATCGGCGTGGGTGGCATGGGCAAGAACGACGTGAAGGGGATAGAGGGCGAAAACATCTACGCCCTCTGCGACGTCGATCTCAAGGCCGCGGAGGATTCGTTCCAGGCCTATCCAAAGGCGAAACGGTACCGGGACTACCGTGAGATGCTCGACAAAGAGCGGAACAGTATCGACGCGGTCACCATCTCGACGCCGGACCACTCGCACACCGCGGCCGGTCTCCTCGCGCTCAAGGCGGGCAAGCACACGTATATCCAGAAGCCGCTCGCGCGAACCATGGGCGAGGTACGGGCGTTAGCCGAGTATGCCCGGAGTCATCCCAAGCTCATGACGCAGATGGGCAACCAGGGTCACGCGCGCGAGGGCACCCGCCAGATCCGCGAGTGGGTGGAGGCGGGAGCGATCGGCACGGTGCGGGAGGTCCACTTCTGGACCAACCGGCCGATCTGGCCGCAGGCAATCGAGCGCCCTCTCGACGAGTACTACGTGCCGGCGACTCTCGACTGGAACCTCTGGCTGGGTCCCGCGCCGGAGCGCCCGTACCATCCCGCGTATGTACCGTTCAAGTGGCGCGGCTTTTGGGATTTCGGCACCGGGGCGCTCGGCGACATGGCCTGCCATATCATGGATGCGGCGTACTGGACCCTCGATCTGGGTTTCCCATCTCGCATTGAGCCCGAATCAACGCCGCTCTTCAAGGAGACCGCGCCCGCGGGCTCCCGCATCACCTACACGTTCCCCGCGAAGGGAAGCCGACCCGAAGTGAAGGTCGTCTGGCGGGACGGCAGCTTGTATCCGGCGCGACCGCCCGAAGTGGCCGACGATGCCGCCTGGCCGGCGGATCGGGGAGGTGGGCAGCTCTGGATCGGCTCAGACGGCAAGCTCACGGCTGGTACGTACGGAGACGACCCCAAGGTGCTCGACTCGGCGAAGCAAGCCGAGCTCACCGCGCATCCCCCCGCGCAGAAGTACCCGCGCTCTCCGGGCGTCTACGCCGAATGGATCGCGGCCTGCAAGGGCGGCGCCCCCGCGGGCTCGACGTTCGACGGGCACGCGGGAGGCCTCACGTCGATGGTGCTGCTCGGCTGTCTCGCCGTGCGACTCGGGCGCGTGCTCGAGACCAATCCGGCGACGGGCCAGGTGACGAACGTCCGTGTGCCCGACGACTTCATCCGGTCGACCTATCGGTCGGGGTGGGTGCTCTAGTGCCTGGCGGCCTCTCCGGCACCCTCACCGATCATCCGCTGGTCGCCCTCGTCACGCTGTTCGGCGCGGGCGTGGTGACGAGCTTGACCCCCTGTATCTACCCGATGATTCCGATCACCGCCGGCATCCTCTCGGGTGCGAACGTGGGCCAGCAATCCCGGGCCCGGACGGCGCGTCTCACCGTCGCGTACGTGACGGGCCTCGCGCTGTTCTACGCGATTCTCGGCCTCATCGCCGGGCTCTCGGGATCGCTCTTCGGCACCGTGAGCGCCAGTCCTTGGGCCCGGCTCGCGATCGGGAACCTCCTGCTCATTTTCGGGCTTGCCATGCTCGATGTGATCCCGGTGGTCGCCCCAGAGCGTCTCATGAGATGGGCGGGCAGCCTGGGCGGAGGCACGTATCCGGCGGTGTTCCTTCTTGGAGCGACCTCCGGCATCGTCGCCGCGCCGTGCGGAGCGCCGGCGTTCGCGGCGGTGCTCACGTGGGTGGCGTCCACGCGGAGCGGAGTGCTCGGCTTCGTGTACTTATTCGTATTCTCGCTGGGGATGACGGCGCTGCTCGTGGTAGTGGGACTGTTCTCGGGTACGCTGGCGACGCTTCCCCGGGCGGGAGTCTGGATGGTGTGGATCAAAAAGATCGCCGGCGTCATCCTGCTGGCGATGGCGGAATACTACTTCATCAAGGCGGGGCAGGTCTTGTGACGAAATTCAGAATAGCACTCATCGCCGCACTCATGGCGCCGGCGGCACTCGCGGCTCAGGACATCGGACTCCCGCTGGGGACGAAAGGCCCGTCGGTAGCCGTGCAGGACTTAGACGGGAAGACTTTCGATCTTGGACGGTTCGTCGGCAAACAGCCGGTGTTGCTCGAGTTTTGGGCCACGTGGTGCCCGTTGTGCAAGGCCCTCGAGCCTGCGCTCAAGGATGCGCACGCGCGCTACGGTGCGTCGGTGCAGTTTGTGGCTATCGGTGTGGGTGTGAACGAGTCTCCGGCGTCCATCAAGCGCCACCTCGCCGACCATCCGCTGCCGTTCCCGGTGGTGTTCGACGCGAGTGGGGCGGCGGTCCGCGCCTACCAGGCGCCCACGACGTCATACATCGTCGTCCTGGACCGCGCAGGCAAGGTGACCTACACCGGGACCGGCACGGACCAGGACATCGCAGCGGCGCTACGCCCCGTCGCGGGGAACTAGCGCGCCCTACTCTCCTTCCGTCGCGCGCGGCGTGACACGATCGATCGCGGCCGCGAGGTCCTTGTAGGACTGCGGATCGATCTCGTGGAAGGGCGCCATCTTGTAGGCGATCTTCCCGTCCGGGCCCACCACGAAGAGGTTGCGGACGTCCATGCTGTATTTCGGATTGTGGGCGCCGTACGTCTTGCCTACCACCCCGCCGGTGTCGCTCGCGAAGAGGAACGGAAACTCGTCATCGTGGGACCACGCCGCGAGCGTGTCGACCGGGTCCACGCTGATCCCGATGAGCACCACGCTCCGTCCGTCGTGAAACAGCTGTGCGTACTGATCACGGTACGCATGCATTTGGATCGTTCACCCTTTGGTGCGCGCCTTGTAGAAGAACGCGAGCACCACCGTCTTGCCCTTGAAGTCACTGAGGTGGATGGGCGCCTTGAGCACGCCGAAGCGCGTCGCGCCGGGAAGGGTGAAATCGGGCGCCACGGACCCCACGGCCAAGTCGGGGGTCGCGGGCTGTTGCGCGCCCATCCGCGGCGCCGCCAGGGCGAGCGCGAGCGGGAGGGCGAGGGGTACGGCGCGGCGAATCATGTCGAGTGTCCTCGGCGGAACTGGTCCCTCAAGGTACGCACGACGGCGGAGGGGCGTTAGGGCCCGGGCTTCCACGTTCCTTTTGCGACGGCGGGCACGAACGCGGCAAGACCTTGCGGAGGAAAGTCGAGCGTGCGACCCTGCTCCGCGCTCATGTACGCCGTCATGAGCAGCTTGACGACATCGAGCCCGTCGTGAAACGTGAGCTCGGGCGCTTCACGTCCCAGGAACGCGCGCACGAAATGGCGGTCCTCCGCTTCGTAGCCGTACACTGCCGCCTCCCCCGCCACTACCGGCATCAGTCCGATCTCGGCGTTTTGCTTCTCGACCAGATCTTCGCCCGCCTGCCCCTGGACCGCGCGGCTGAAGAACAGCTTGAGCGGGCTGTCGAGCGAGTTCCACGCCATGGAGTACTCGGGACCGAGCAGCTCGGCCGACAGTCGGAGGCCCGCCCCGACGAAGCTCCAGGACGTGGTCGCCTCGCCGATGACCGTGGCGCCGTCATCGGTCTCGAATTCGACGGTGAGGCTCGCGAAGTCTTCCGCGGGAGACCTGGCGTAGTCGACGGTCTTGCCCATCGCCTGCTGCAGCCGGGTGACGTACTCGGGTCGCGTCCACTTGAGGCTGGCGATGTGCCCCGTCACTCGCACCGGCCGGACCGACGAAAGCGACGCGCCGGGCTGCGTCAGCAGGTGACGCACCACGAGCCCCGAGTGGCACATCATGTCGTTGAGCACGCCGCCACCTTGCACCTCGCCCCGCCAGAACCACGGCATGTGGGGCCCGCTGTGCTCCTCCGCCGCGCGAGCCAGGTAGGGCCGGCCCGTGAGCGCCGCGCCCCGCGACCAGAGGATGGCGCGTCCCTGTGTCACCGCGGGCGCGAACACCTGGTTCTCGAGATAGCCATGCATGACGCCTGCACGCTCCGCGAGCTCCACCACGCGCATCGCCTCGGCCACATTGCGCGCGAGCGGCTTCTCGCACGCGATGCCCTTCAGCTGCCCATCGCCCCGCGTGATGGCGTCGGCGACCTCCTCCAGATTGCCGACGCGCGCATCGTTCCGGCCGCACACCCACAGGGCGTCGATCGCCGGATCCGCCACCATCTCGGCGATGGACCGAAACGGCCTCGCTTCACCGACGTCGAGCCGGCGGGCGAGAGCCGCCGTTTCCGCCGCGTGGGTCGCGGTCGGGCTCCAGACGCCGAGCACATCCGCGTCGCGCACGGCCCGGAATGCCTGCAGGTGAAACCGCGCGTTGAACCCGCTGCCGACGATGCCGACGCCCAGGCGCGTGTGCGTCATCTCCCGTCAGTCCTCGTAGCGCACGCCCAGCTTGGCGAGCGCTTCCGGCGGACACCCCTTCCAGTCCGCGACGAACGTGTTGCCGATGTAGCGGAGATCCTGCACGCCCATGCGACTGGAGAAGAATCCCGAGGCGGTGAAGTCCCTGAACCGATTGAAGAACGCCACGCCCGCGGCATGCTGCGGTTTGGCCTTGCGCGGCCAGGCGATGTCGTCCAGGACGGCTGCCCGCTCCGCGTCGCCGCAGTCGACGAAGGTCTTGCCGTAGCGATCGTGACATTCGTGGTCGAGCCAGGCCAGACCCCCCCGCACGGGGACCGCGAGCTCGGGATCGTCACCCAGCATGAAGTCCATGAATTCGGGCACGCCGGCGTCTGTGGCGCCGCCGGAGCGCTCGTCCTTGGGGATGATCAGGTCCACCAGGATGCGAACCGTTTGCCACTCGTGTGGTGTGAATCGTTTCGGCTCATACGGCGCACCGCGAGCGATCACTTCGCGCGCTCGCGCCGCGGCCTCGCGCACGGAGTCCGGCGCCCATTGGAACGCCGCGGCGAGCGGGGCGCCGGCGAGCAGTGCAAGGACTTCACGACGGTCGAGATGCGTTGTCAAAGCGCCCCCTTCTTCATTTGTTCCGTGATGTAGTCACACGTTCGCATCGCCAGCGCGAGAATCGTCCATGTCGGATTCTTGTCCGCTTGCGACACGAACGGTCCCCCGTCGGCGACGAACAAGTTTTTGCAGTCGTGCGCCTGACACCACCGGTTCACGACGGAGCTCTTCGGGTCGTCCCCCATCCGCACCCCACCGAGCTCGTGGATGATCGTGCCTCCCGCCGCGATACCGTAACCCTGCTCACGCGTGGGCATCGGCGCGAACACTTCGCCGCCCATTGCGGCGATCAGGGCCCGGAACGTCTCCTGCATGTGCTTCACCTGCCGGAGTTCGTGCTCGGACCACTTCCAGTGGAACCGCAGCACCGGGATCCCCCAGCGGTCGACGGCCGCGGGGTCGAGCTCGCAGTAGCTGTCGTCGTTGGGAATCATCTCGCCCCGTCCCGAGAAGCCGATGCTTGCCCCGTAGTAGCGCCGATAGTCCTCCTTGAGCTGCTTCCCATACCCGCCGCCAGCCGGGTAGCGGTGAATGCCGCCCAGGAATCCGTACGTCGGCAGGTGCGTGCCACCCCACACCTCGATGTGGTACCCGCGCGGGAAACCGAGCTTCGCGTTGTCGAGCCACCACGGCATGTAGAGATGCATGCCGCCCACTCCGTCGTGATTATGGGGCACGTGATCCATCATCTTCGGAATGAACCCGGACACGTCCGTCCCCGTGGTGTCCGTGATGTATCGACCCACGACGCCGCTCGAGTTGGCAAGGCCGTTGGGGAACAGGGTGGACTTCGAATTGAGGAGCAGGCGGGCGGACTCACACGCGCTCGCGGCCAGAACCACGACCCGGGCGCGCACGCCGACGTCGGCGCCCGTGGCTTTGTCGACATAGGTGACGCCGGTCGCCCGGCCGGTGCGATCGATGGTCACCTCGCGGACCATCGCGTTGGTCACGAGCGTGAGCTTGCCTGTCGCGAGAGCCGGCGCGATCAGGACGTTCGTGGAGGTGAAGTTGGCGTTGACGCGGCAGCCGCGGTTGCACTGGCCACAGTAGTGGCACGCGGCCCGGCCGTTCAACGGGCGCGTGAGAATCGAGAGCCGCGCGGGAATACACGTGACGTGCAACGTGTCGGCCGCCTGCTTCACGAGCAGCTCGTGGCAGCGTGGGCGAGGTGGCGGCAGGAACAGGCCGTTCGGCTCGTTCGGCAGGGTCTCCTTGCTCCCGAACACGCCGATCAGCCGGTCCACCTCGTCGTAATACGGCGCGACGTCCTCGTAGACGATGGGCCAGTCGTCGCCGAGCCCATCGCGGCTCTTGCGCCTGAAATCGTACGGTCCGAACCGCAGGGAGATGCGGCCCCAATGGTTGGTCCGGCCGCCCACCATGCGCGCCCGCCACCAGCTGAACTCGGTGCCCGGCGCGCGCGTGTACGGCTCGCCCGGGATCTCCCAGCCGCCGATGCAGGCGTCGAACTCGCCGAACGGGCGCTCGGGCGTGGACGCCCCGCGCCGCGGCGACTCGTATGGCCACTCGAGCATGGCCGAGTCCTTGGTGTTGTCCCAGGGCTGACCCGCTTCGAGTACGACGACGTCCGCGCCGGCCTTGGTGAGTGCGTACGCGGCCATCCCGCCGCCCGCACCGGAGCCGACGATGCATACGTCGTACGTCTTGGAGGTCGGGTGCATGCGCCGGCAAACATCTGCTCACCGGAGGGAGTGCGCCAGGCTCCGCCGGGCGTTGACACGGTCTTCGGCTGCTGTATGTTTATGCACTCACATGCATAAACCTACGGAGGGGCGCGACATGGGGCCGCTGGTGGTTCTCGCGTATTCGGGTGGACTCGACACGTCCGCGATCGTGCCCTGGCTCCGCGAGCAGTACGGCGCCAGGGTCTTGTGTTTCGCCGCCGACGTGGGGCAGGGGACGGGGGAGCTCGGCGGTCTGGTCGAGAAGGCCAAACGCTCGGGCGCCGTGGACTGCGTCATCGAGGACCTCCGCGAGGAATTCGTGCGCGACTTCGTCTTCCCGACGCTCCGCGCCGGCGCCGTCTACGCGCGTACCTATCTCCTCGGCACCGCCATGGCCCGTCCGGTGATGGCGGCCCGTCAGGTGGCCCTCGCGCAACAGGCGGGCGCGCAGGCGCTGGCCCACGGCTGCACCGGGAAGGGCAACGATCAGGTCCGCTTCGAGCTCACGTACGCGGCGCTGGCACCGGAGCTCCAGATCATCGCGCCGTGGCGCGAGTGGCAGTTCCAGGGCCGTGAAGATCTGATCGCGTACGTCAAAGCGAAGGGTGTGCCGGTGCAGGCGACGGTGGAAAAGCCGTATTCCACCGACCGCAACCTCTGGCACTGCTCGCACGAGGGCGGCATCCTCGAAGATCCGGCCCGCGAGCCCCCCGAGCACATCTTCGTCATGACCAACGACCCGCTCGAGGCTCCGGACCTTCCGGCAATCGTGGAGGTCGGGTTCGAAGAAGGGACGCCCATCTCCGTCAACGGCGTGCCGATGGGACCGGTCGAGCTGCTCGAGACGCTGAACAGCATCGCGGGCGAGCACGGCGTGGGCCGGGCGGACATCGTGGAAGACCGGCTGGTCGGCATGAAGTCTCGCGGGGTCTATGAGACGCCGGGGGGCACGCTGCTCCACGCGGCGCACCGCGAGCTCGAGCAGCTCGTGCTCGATCGGAGGACACTGCGTCTCAAGGACGAGCTTGCGCTGCGATACGCGGACCTGGTGTACGACGGCCGGTGGTGGACGCCCGAGCGCGAGGCGCTCGACGCGGCGGTGGCGAGCACGCAGAAGCGCGTGAGCGGCGCCGTGCGTTTGAAGCTCTACAAGGGCGGCCTCACCGTCGCGGGACGGGAGAGTCCCCACGCCCTGTATCAGCCCTCGTACGCCACGTTCGGCAAGGACAACGTCTACAATCAGCGCGACGCCGAAGGGTTCATCCATCTCTACGGGCTATCGATCAAGATCGCGGCGGGGCTCGAGGCCGCGCGGCGCCAGTCCGAAGTCGGCGCGGTGGCGGAGTGATGGCGCGCCCGCCTGTGGAGACCACACCCGCGGTCGCCGCACCGCCCACGTCGCATCAGATGTGGGGCGGCCGGTTCAGCGCGGGCCCGAGTGAAGCGCTCGACGCGTTGAATCGCAGCTTGCCGGTGGATCACCGGCTCTGGCCTCAGGACGTCGCGGCCAGCAAGGCGTGGGTGCACGCGCTCGGCCGTGTGGGCGTGTTGACCTCGGCCGACGAGACGCAGCTGTTGGACGGTCTCGATCGCGTGGCCGAACGCCTGGCCGATGGCGCGGCCGTGGGAGCCCCCGACGAGGACGTGCACACTCTGGTCGAGCGCTTGCTGTACGCCGAGGTCGGGGCGGTCGCGGGGAAGCTCCACACAGGCCGGTCGCGCAACGACCAGGTCGTCACCGATCTGCGGCTGTGGACCCTCGCCGCGGTCGATCAGCTCGACCGGGACCTGGCGACGCTCGGCCGGGCGCTCGTCACGCGCGCCGAGGCCGGCGTGGACCTCCTGCTGCCCGGCTACACCCACGGGCAGCGTGCCCAGCCGGTGCGGTGGGCGTATGTCCTGCTGGCCCACGCGTGGCCGCTCGTTCGGGATCGCCAGCGCCTGGCCGACGCCCGGCGTCGCGTCGCGGAGCTTCCGCTCGGGTCGGGCGCGCTCGCGGGATCGGGGTTTGCCGTCGACCGAGTGCTGCTCAAAGAGGCACTCGGGTTTCGCTCGGTCTCCGCGAACGCCCTCGACACCACTGGAGACCGCGACTTCGTGGCGGAGGTGCTGTTCGCGCTAGCACTCGTAGGGACGCACCTGTCGCGTCTCGGCGCGGAGCTGGTCACGTACACGAGCGCCGAGTTCGGCTTCGTGCGCCTGGCGGACGATTTCAGCACCGGGTCGAGTCTCTTGCCCCAGAAGCGCAACCCCGATGTCTTCGAGCTCGCCCGCGCCAAGTCCGGACGGCTGCTCGGTGACCTGGTTGCCCTCCTCACTACCCTGAAGGGCCTCCCGGCCGGGTACAGCAAGGATCTTCAAGAGGACAAGGCGCTCTTGTTCGACGCGTTCGACACACTGGCGCTGGTGCTGCCCGCAGTGACCGGCGCGATCGCGACGCTGACCGCCGATGCCGACCGGATGAGAGCCGCACTCGATTCCGCGCTGCGCGCCACGGACCTCGCCGATTTCCTCGTGGAAACGGGGGTTCCGTTCAGGGAAAGCCACGGGCTCGTCGGACGTCTGGTGCGGGAGGCGGAGCGTTCGGGCGTGCCTCTCGATCGCGTGCCTCAACCCTTGGCGGCGGGCATTCACCCGGCCCTCGGCGCCGCGCTGGCCCAGCTTGGAACGTGGGAGGATTCCGTAGAGAGTCGTGCCACCCCCGGGGGCGCGTCGCGGGCCTCGGTGGTGGACCAATTGGGAGCGCTTCGGGTTGCGTTCGCGGAGGGCGGGGGCGTGTGACTTAACGCAAGCTCTTGCCGGGCCTTAGCTTGTTGTGTAGCATACGTGGCCGTCTCGCTCACTCCGGGCCAGACGGCCGCTTTGTCGCTGGGGGATGTCCGTGCGCTGTCTAGCCCTGAATGCCTCGTTCGAGCCGCTGACCATGGTGCCCGTGCGCCGGGCGCTGCGGCTGGTCATCGACCGCAAGGCCGAGATCGTCGAGGCGGACGGGCCCCTGGTCAAGAGCGAGCGTCTGGCCATTCCACGGCCGGCGGTCATCCGGCTGGTTAAGTTCGTGCACGTGCCCCGTCGCTTCCGGCGCCAAGTGACCAACACCTTCCTGTTCGCCCGCGACAACTACCGCTGCCAGTTCTGCGGGCGCAGCCAGCCAGAGTTGCGGCACCGGGAGTGCTTGACGCGTGACCACCTGGTGCCGCTGTCGCGTGGGGGCACGAACGCCTGGACCAACGTCCTCACTGCCTGCAGCTCGTGTAACACGCGCAAGGGCAACCTTCTGCCCGAAGAGGCCGGCATGCATCCGTTGCGGCCGCCCTTCGAGCCGCACTTCGTGCACCTGGCCTGGGCGGTCCGCCGCCTGACCTCGATTCAGTCGAAGTACATCCGCCTGTTTTACGGCGGCGAGGTCCTGGCCACGCTCGAGGCGCTCTGAGCCAAAGGCTTCCATGGGTGATCGCGGGGGTGGCGGCCGTCGCCGCCCTCGCCGTGCTGGCCGTGAAGCCGGGTGCCGGAGGCACGGTACCGCACCCCGAGCCGCGGCCCGGGGTCACGGCGGAGCGGGTGCTGCCTCCATCCTTGCTCCCGAGCACGCCGGGAGCGGCGGAGGCCTACGCCGCGGCCCGCAGCGCGCCCCGCGTGCTCGATGGCCTGTACTGTCACTGCGATTGTTCCAAGCATTTCGGGCACCGCTCGCTGCTCACCTGCTTCGAGTCCGACCATGGCGGCAGGTGTGACATCTGCATGGGCGAGGCGATGCTGGCGACGCAGTTTGCCTCCCAGGGCAGCTCCCTCGAGGACATCCGCCGGGCGATCGACCGTCGGTTCGGTTCTTAGTTCGCTTCGGGTCGGTTGAACGTCTCGGACCGCGCTTCCAGTGTCAGGCGCGGGAGGCCGGCGATTCGCACCAAGAGCCGTTGCGCGCCGCGGGCCAGCGCGTCGCCGAGATTGCCGCCGCCTGAGACCGCCGGACTGACGTCCCCCTTGAGCCAACGCGTGAGCTCTTCCAGGTCGGTCTCGTTGAGGGTGGTGACCTCGAGGCGGCACAGCACGTAGAAGTTGCCACCGCCTTTCGCCCTGAGGGTCACGCGATACGGAACCTCGAACGCATGCTCCAGGTCCTCGGCCGAGCCGTAGCGGGCCACGGCGCCGCCGGTGCGGATCAAGATGAAGTCGTCGGCGAGGGGATCGTGACGTGCGACGGCGTCCCACGACCAGTCATTGATGTGCTGGTCGAACCAGCCGGACCGTGCGCGCCATAGCTCGAGCCGATAGTGGAGGCGCAGGGGGAATCCCGACCGCATCAGCGTCGCGAACTTGCCGTCGGCCAATAGGCCCGTCGCTTGGATCCGGGCGACGTCCTTCTGGAGGATGACGGTGAGCGCGGGCGCCTGCGCCACGGCCCGAGGGACCGTGGCAGCACCGAGCAGGGCCAGGACGACGAGGCCCGGCCTCACCTCAGAAGCGGTGGTCGAGTCGCAGGGTGAATCGCAACGGCTCGCCGGCCGTCACCGCTTTTGCGGCATACACACCGAAGCCGCCCCAGTCCACACCCAGGCCGAGGTCGGCGAGCCAACTGCCGAGGGTAGGCAGGCGATCCGACGGCAGGCGTCCGGGCCCGTTCCCGACCAGCCACGCCTGCCCCGCGTCCGCGAGAACGACCACGTCGAGTCCCCGCAGGGTGAGCAACGATTTGGACGCTTCGTCGGCCGGCGTCGAGGAGCCCGACGCCCAGTGGAGTGACAGGTGCCCGCGGTACTCCGCCTGCGCGAGAATCACGCGATCGCACGCGGCCACCTGAGTGTTGGTGAACGCGGGATCGATGATGTCGCGGTTGCATGCGCTGTGGCGGAATCCGTACCCCGCGAGGGGATCGGGGCCGCCGATGGAGAGCCGTTGCTGGAGGGGCAACGGGTCGCCGCTGATCCAGCCCCCGGCCAGCACGCGCAGGTTCACGCGTCCCGACGGGCTGACGCGCGTGTAGCGCCGGAGGTCGAAGAACAGACGGTTGAATTGGTAGGACCCGTCCGTGGGGATCGGACCGCGTACCGCGCTCGGCACGCCGGTCTCGGGTTTGACGTCGTCGGAGCCTGAGTGCTCGAAGCGGGCGCGGAGGAACCATCCGGCGGTGGGATCGAGCCGGTCGTTCCGTGTATCGAAGGTGACGCTGGCTCGGAGCGTCGTGTAATGGCCGTCGTCGATCGGCGGATTAGGACGCCAGGCATGGTCGTTACGGAACACCGTCCACGGGTCGCGGGCCGCAACGGTCGTCTCCAAATCGTGGCGCAGCTCGAGGTCGACTCGCAGCGGTCGGTTGGGTTGGACGAACACGCTGCCCGTGAGCCCCTTGCTCAGGTAATAGTCGCGATAATCCCGTTGAAACAGGAACGCCGACCAGCCGACTTCCCCGCTTCGCAGGCCCCAGTCCTCCACGGGTGCGACGTCGTCGAAGGCGCGGAATTCCACGCCGTACGCCGGCAACTCGCCGCTGCGCAGCTCCGTGCGGAACAAGTATCCCAGATCGCTCCGCTTGTCGGTGAAATCGCCGGCCGTGCGAAAAACCCCGAGCGCGTCGATGCGCAGCCGCACGTTCTGATGGAGCTTCCAATCGAACAGTGGGCCAAACGCGATGGGCAGCCCTTCCACGCGATTGAACGTGCCGCCGGTCGTGATGGACAGGGACGAGCGCGAATCCGCCGTGCCCCACGACTTCTCGATTCCGAGGCTCTGGAACCAGCGCCGCAGGTCTGGGGGCGCGAGCGCGATCTCCTCGCCTCCTCCCTTGACGCGATAACTGAGCGGCGCCGGATAGACATGGACCACGCCGCCGACGGTGACCGTCGTGCGGCGTGCCACCGTACCGCCGACCACGATGATGTCGCCGGTCACCACGGCGCCGGAGTCGAGAATCGCGTCGCCGTTGATGACGAGGAGTGTGCCCTCGATGCGCCCTGCCAGTACCAGGCTGCCGTTTCGTACCGCGACGTCACCGCGCCATTCGTTGCCCGCGGGCAGCTGGGATCGACCCACGAGTCGTGTGGTGGTCGGCGCGTTGTAGCGGCGCACCGCGTCCTCGGCCACCTCACGCGGCAGCTCGGGTGGCCGGACGACCACCCCACCGCTTTCCGGTTGAATGACGATGGCGGTGTCCTGCGCGGCCGCGACACCGGGGGCTGCCGCCCCAAGGACCAGTAACACGAAGGGGACACGCATAACGGACATCCTGGTTGAGGCTATGGGCTCATCCCGCCGCGTTGCGCGGAGGCTCGAGACCGAGCCGGCGCATGCGGCGATAGAGGTTGGCGCGATCGGTCGCGAGCCGCCGGGCGGCCTCGGCGACATTGCCCCGGGCGGCTGAGAGCGCGCGCGCGATGAGGGAGCGCTCGAACCCGTCGAGGGCATCCGCGAGGGACACGTCGGTCCACTCTTCGGACAGTGGCGTAGGGGCTCGGGCTCCGTCCATTGGCACGACGCGCGCCACGTCGTCGGCGGTCACTACGTCCCCCGCGGCGAGGATGGCGAGTCGCTCCAGGATATTCGCCAGCTCGCGCACGTTGCCCGGCCATGGATACGAGGCGAGGAGCTGCACGGCCCCGGCGTCGAACCGGACGGGCCGGCCGAGGCGGGCCGCCTGGCGGGCGGCGAAGTGCTGAATCAGGGGCGGGACGTCGTCCGCGCGCTCCCGCAGCGGCGAGATGTGGATCGGCAGGACGTTCAGCCGGAACAAGAGGTCATCCCGGAATTGACCTTGTTGCGAGGCCCTCCCAAGGTCCTTGTTCGTGGCCGCGATCACGCGCACGTCCACCCGGAGCGGTTTCTCGCCCCCCAGCCGCTCAATCACGCCCGCTTCCAGGACCCGCAGCAGCTTGGCCTGCGCTTCAGGGCCGAGATCGCCGACCTCATCCAGGAACAGCGTCCCGCCGTCCGCCAGCTCGAACCGTCCCACGCGGCGCTCCGTGGCGCCGGTGAAGGCCCCGCGCTCGTGCCCGAACATCTCGGATTCCACGAGGTCCTTCGGGATGGCGGCGCTGTTGACGCACACGAACGGCCGCGCGGCGCGCGTGCTCTGCCGGTGGATGGCCGATGCCACGAGCTCCTTCCCGGTACCCGATTCGCCCGTGATCAGGACCCGCGCGTCGGTGGGGGCGACCCGCGCGATCAACGCCCGGAGCTCTTCCATGGCCTTGCTCACGCCGACCAGCGGGTCCGCGTGCCCGAGGGCCTCGTGCAGGCGCCGGTTCTCTGCGAGGGTGCGCGAAAGCGCGAGCGCCGCCCGGAGCGTCGTGAGCACCCCTTCGGGGGTCAGCGGCTTCTCGAGGAACTGAAACGCGCCCAGCTTGGTGGCCTTTACGGCGTCGCCGAGGTTGGCCTTGCCGCTCATCATCACCACCGGGAGGTCGGGCGCCACACGTTTGAGCTGCTCGAGCGTCGCCAGGCCGTCCGGTCCGCCGGGCATCATGAGGTCGAGGAGCACGGCGTCGGGCCGATCGCGCTCCACCGCCGCGAGCGCCGCGGTTCCATTAGGTGCTTCCGCGGTCTCGAAGCCCTCGGATTCGAGCAACGCCGCGACCATGCGGCGGATGTTCGCCTCGTCGTCGGCCAATAGGACGCGGGGGCTCATGCCGCCGAGAGCACGACGGAAAACGTCGCCCCGCCACCCGGCGTCTCGGCCACGCTGATGGTGCCGTGGTGCGCCTCGATGGTCTGGCGCACGAGGGCGAGCCCGAGACCGGTCCCGTCGTGTTTGGTCGTGAAGTACGGTTCGAACACCCGCTGGCGCAGCTCGTCGGGAATGCCCGGCCCATGATCGGCGATCGTCACGAGCAGCCCGGATCCCTCCGTGGTGACGCCGACGTCGATCGCTCCCTGGCCGCCCATCGCCTCCGCGGCGTTCCGGAGCAGGTTCGCGAAGGCGCGCCGCAGCGGATCGTAGTACCCGAGCAGCCGGCACGATCCGCCATTCGCGTGTACGTGCACGTCCACCGCCGCGGGCACGGCGGTCTTCCCCAGATCCATCAGCAGGTCCACGAGATCCACCTCGCTCCTTGGCCCCTCCGGCAGCCGGCCGAACTCGGAGAATTCCTTGGCGAGGCGCTCGAGTCGCTCGGTCTCCGATTCCATCACATCCACAGCGACACCCGACCGCCCGTCCGCCGCAGTTCCAGACCGCCGCAGTTGGTCTACCGCGATCCGCATGGCCGTGAGAGGGTTCTTGATCTCGTGCGCCACACGCCGCGCCACCTCGCGAAACGCGCGCAGCCGCTCGGCCTCGAGCTCGCGGTCGCGCGCGGTCTCGAGTGCGGTCGCCAGCTCGCGCAACGCCTGGCGCAACGCCTCGAATTCCGGCGCACCACGCGTGGGGGGACCCGCCGGCAGCGGTATGCGGCGTCGAATAAACCGCGTCCAGCCCACCAGCTCATCGATCGGGCGGGAGAGCTGGCGCGACAGGTGGCCCGCGATCCTCACCGCGGCGATGATGGCCAGGCCGCCGAACACGATCACCACCGCCGCGAATCCGCCGGCGTAATAGCGCAGGTACGTTTCGGCGCGGCGGGCGAGCGTCACGGAATTCGAGAGCTGCTCCAGGTGGTCGCGCAGCGCAGCACGCTCCCGCGGCGTCAGATGCGTCGTGTCGACCTTGTCCACCATCTGCCGGGCCGACGCCGCTACCTCTTCGAGGGCCACCCGGGCGCCCGCCGATGGCGCGACGGTCCGTACCGCGAGCGCCCAGCCCACCACGGCCAGGGCGGTGGGCACCGCGGTCAAGGCCACCAGGATCACGAAGATCCGTTGCCGGAAGGGAAGCGGCATGATTGTCGGGCCAATCTAGGGGTTTGGCTCTCGTGTGACAATTCGACACAGGACAAAATGCAGGACAAAATGGGAGAGGGGAGAAGGGAGAGGTACGCTCCGGGCCAAGGGGAGTCGCGTTGCACGGTGCGAACCTCTCCCCTCTCACCTCTCCCATTTTTCCGCTGAGGAGACCATGCGGAGCCATACGCACTACATGTGGTTCAACACCAAGAGTCGCCAGGAACTCATCGACATCACCGACGAGGTGGCCGAACAGGTGCGTGCGAGTGGCGTCGTCGAGGGCCTAGCGCTGGTGAGCGCCATGCACATCACCGCGTCTGTGTTCGTGAACGATCACGAGTCGGGATTATGGTCGGATATCCTCAAATGGCTCGAGACCACGGTCGCGCCGTGGGAGCCCAAGCGCTATCGCCATAACGAAACGGGAGAAGACAACGCGGCTGCGCACCTGCGGAGCCTCACCATCGGGCACGAGGTGATCCTGCCGATCACGAAAGGAGCGCTGGACCTAGGCCCGTGGCAGCGGGTGTTCTACGGCGAGTGGGACGGGCAGCGCAAGAAGCGCGTGATCATCAAGGTGCTGGGGGAGTAGCGGAAACGAGAGTGCTCTCCGTTCTTCGCTCGCGTGTGCCCTGCATTGCCTTGATGAGCCAACCGCGGTCCTTACTCGCCCACAACATTGCGACGGTTTCGTCCCCCATTCTCAACTCGATCTTCCAGCAGTCGAACCTCCCGGCGGGAACGTCGATTCGGTCGCGCCCAACAACTCTCATGTCAAGCGGCGAGAACGGCGAGCCGCGCGGCACGGGACCAATCAGCCCCACCGAGTACACGCTGCCCCGCCACCCAGGGGCGAGTGGTAGCGCCTGCAGGAGTGGGACGACGTCGTAGCGAGCCCAGCGCAGCACGAGCGGCGCATCGGCGGCGCCGGGGAGCCGGCCCCTGGCACGCCAGCTTCGAGGATCGGGACCAGTGATGTCCAACGTCTCGTGGACGCTGTCAAAACTGAAGTTTCGCTCGACGCGTATGCGGTCGCCCACGATCGACCACGCGATGGGCCGAAGGGTCTCTCGCGCGAAGTACGTGGTGTCGGGCGGCACATGGATCGTATCCGGGCGTAGGGACCAATCGCGCACCATCGCGACCCGCTGAATCATCAGCCACGCCGGGCGTTGTCCCCGCTGTGCCTCGCGAAGCTCGATCGTGAGCCGGCTGCGGCACTTGGTGAGCTCGTCGTCGATCGTGGCGCAGATGTCATACGTCCATGCGCCCGCGTGAACGACCCGAGCCGCGTCCAGATGGCGCACGAGGTCGTAGCGGGGGAGTCGGGGCGGTCCTAGCTGCTGTGCTATCGCGGCCTGAGGCCAGAACGATAGAGCCGCCGCAAGATCCTGATAGTCGATTCCCGTCCGGACGGGAGGTCGCGCGCGCCCGCCGTTGCTCATCACGAGCACTACAGTCGCGGCCGCTGCGAGTGCCCCGACGATCCATTTTCGGTAGCCGCGCCTCGCGAGGGGAAGGGCTACGCGAATGCCGGCGGCCCTGCTCTCAAGGATTCTTGCTAGTAACTGCGGCTGCGGCTCGGGTGCAGCCAAGCTCCGTAGGCCGAGCCGAATCGCGTCAACGGTAGCGTTACTCATCGCCCATCCTCCAGCACCTTCCGCAGGCGCGCGAGCGCGCGGGCCGCACGCACCCGAGAGGCCGCGACACTGATGCCGAGCAGTTCGGCCACCTCTCCGTGCGAATACCCTTCAACCTCTTTCAGCACGATCACCAGTCGTAACGAATCGGGAAGACTGTTCACAGCGCCTTCCAGGGCGATGACATTCGCGTCGACGGGCGGCCTTGGCTGCTGATCTGCGCCGTCGAGGCTGACCTCGCGCCGCCGCTGCCGGCTGCGCAACCGGATGAGTGCCACGCGTGCCGTTACACGCTTCAGCCAGCTCGTGAACTTCCCCCGCTCCTCATAGTGCGCCAACGCCTCGGGAAGGCCCACGAATACATCGTGCACCACGTCCTCCGCCTCCTCCCGCGTCCCGGTCAACCGGTGCGCCAGGCGATACAGGGCGGCTCCGTGCTCGCGGTAGAGCGCGGCCAGCGCCTCCGGATTACCGGCCCGGACGGCCTCGATCAGGGCTGCGCCCATTGGTCTCAACGCCAATGCCGTTGGATGGCAAAACGTTACATGGTCGGCGTCCAGGGCGACCTACGGCTCTCGATCTACCTTTTCGACGCAAGTTGTTTATTTTCAAAGGTTCCCAACGCTGTGAGGGACGTGGCAGACGTCGTGACAGGTCATTTGGCGGCGCTCTTTGCGCGAGCGGCGCGAGAGCACCCCGATCGGGAGTTCCTCGTTTTCGAATCGCGCCGAATGACCTACGGGCAGGTGGAGCGTGAAGCAGTCGCGCTTGCAGAGGCGCTGGCGAGGCTCGGTCTCCGGGCCGGGGACCGGCTGGCGGTAGACCTGCCGAACTGGCCGGAATGGGTCGTCACCCTGCTCGCCGCGGCGTATCGCGGCGTGGTGCTCGTCCCGCTCGACCCCTCGCTGACGATCCACGAGCTCAAGTATCAGCTACGGCACGCCGAGGTTCGCGCGGCCGTGGTTCCGGAAAGCTACGAGGGTACCGATTTCCTAGAGTTGTACGACGAGCTGCTGCCGGACCTGCCCGAGCTACGCGCGCTCATTCTCGTAGGCACGAGCGACCGCTGGCTCGACGACCGCGTGTATCGCTACGCGGACTTGATCTCGAAACGGGCCGCTCCCGGGGGGGGCGCGATCGTCTCAGGCGATCCCGCCAACTTGCCGCTGGCCATCCTCTACACGTCGGGAACGATGGGCAAGCCGAAGGGCGTGACACTGTCCCATGGCAGCATCACCATGACGGCGCGCGCCTCGTGTGACGCGGTAGGGCACACGGGAGAAGATCGGGTGTTGGGTGCGGTGCCCGCGTTCACGATCTTCGGCGTGCATGTCGTGGCGGTGACGATCACCGCGGGCGCGACCCTTGTGCTGCAAGAGCGCTTCGACGCCGGCGCCGCGTTGGAGTTGATCCAGCGTGAGCGGGTGACGGTCGTACACGGCGTGCCCACGATGTTCGAGCTCCTCATGCGCCATCCCTTGTTTGAGGAGCAGAAACCCGTCACGTGCCGCTCGGGCCTCGTGGCGGGTAGCCCGGTCTCACCCGACTTGGCGAGTCGCATCCGGCAATGGTGCGACGTGCAGATCGCCTACGGCCTCACCGAGACTGGACCCACTGTGACCGTGACGCGCTTCGAGGATGACGCGGAGCGGCGGGCGCAAACCGTCGGCCGGGCCATTACGGGCGTGACGGTGAAGGTGGTCGACCTGAAGAGCGGCAGCCTGCACGGGCCCGAGGCCGTGGGCGAACTGGCGGTGCGGGGACCCAACGTGATGCTGGGCTATGACCGGATGCCCGGTGAGACGTCGCGGTCCGTCACCGCTGAGGGATTTTTCTTGACGGGCGACGTGGCCCTCGTGGACGAGGACGGCTACGTCAAGATTCTAGGCCGCCGGGCGGAGGTCATCATCCGCGGCGGCTACAAGATCTATCCGCGCGAGCTGGAGGACCTCCTCCGCACGCACCCTGCCGTGGGCGACGCGACGGTCGTCGGCATCCCCAACGAGACCCTCGGGGAGCTGATCTGTGCCTGCGTCGTGCCGACGGAGGGATCAATCGTAACGGGCGACGAGCTCAAGGACTTCTGTCGTGAAGCCGTCGCCGACTACAAAGTGCCCGACCTGGTGCGCTTCTTCGACACCCTGCCGCTGACCGGAAGCGGCAAGGTGAAGCGACGGGAGCTCGCGCAGGTCGTCGGCCTGGAGCTGAGTACAACCACATGACACAACCGCCGCATTCCTATCTTCCACGGCAGCACAAGGAGCCGCCGGCCCATGCGCCGAACGCCGCGCTCCTGATCGATTTCGACAACGTAACCATGGCGATTCGCTCGGACCTGCAGACGGAGCTCAAGCGGCTCCTTCAGTCCGACATCATCCGCGGAAAGGTCGCCGTTCAGCGCGCCTACGCCGACTGGCGGCGCTATCAGCAGTACGTCGTCCCACTCGCCGAGTCCTCGATCGACCTGATCTTCGCTCCGGCGTACGGCTCCAACAAGAAGAACGCGACCGACATTCGCCTCGCGATCGACGCGTTGGAGCTCGTGTTCACGCGGCCCGAGATCGGCACCTTCATTCTCCTCTCGGGCGATTCCGATTTCTCCGCCCTCGTCCTGAAGCTCAAGGAGTACGGCAAGTACGTGATTGGCGTGGGCATTCGCGAGTCGTCGAGCGACCTGCTGATCCAGAACTGCGACGAGTACTACTCCTACAACGAGCTCGCGGGCTTCACGAAGGAGAGCGACATCACGCACGAGCGCCACGATCCGTGGGAGCTCGTGGTCGAGGCCCTGAAGCAGATGACGGCGCACAACGACGTGATGCGCTCCGACCGCTTGAAGCAAGTGATGCAGGAGATCGATCCCAACTTCGACGAAAAGGACGCGGGGTTCTCTCGCTTCTCGAAGTTCGTGGTCGAGGCGGCCCACCGGGGCCTGATCACTCTCACCAAGCTGGACAACGGGCAGTACGAGATCGCCCTCGGCGCCGGTGTGCCGGGTGCCGCGGCGCAGCCGTCGATTGGAGGCTCCGTCGATCGGCCGCGGGACCGCGAGCGCGGCGGACGCGGTGGAAGCCGTCGCGCAGCCGAGGCTCCGGCACCCGCGGGTGAGCAGCGACGCAGCGGGTTCTCCTTGGATGGCGCCTTCGGCCTCATCAAGCAGGCGATCGGCAAGCTCGGCGGGGATGCACGGCCTGTGAGCGCCGAGGAGATCGGCGAGGCGATGGCGGAGATCAAGGGCGATAACGAGCCGGTCGAGCCGGGACAGGTGCAGAAGCTGCTCCGCCAGGCGCACGACCGCGAGCTGATCGAGCTCGCCAAAGAGGACAACGGCGAGTACATCGTCAAGCTGCGCGAGGCGACGCCAGCCTCCCTCCCCCAGCCCGAGCCCGTCGGCGTCACCGACGCGGACGAGGCAAACGACCCGCCGATGCCGGAATCGTCGGCACCGCCGTCCATGCGGTCGCAACCGCAGGCGGCGCCGGCCGGGGGGATGCCGTCGCGCGGCGCGCGATTCCGCCGCGGATCGCGCGGGCCGCGCGTCGCGCCTCCCGAAGTGCCCAAGATCGGCGTGGTCGAGATTGATCCTAATTTCAAGCCACGTATCGAGTTATTGCCTCCCAAGCCAACAGCGCCCCCCTCCCCCTTGGCGCCGGTCGGCTCTGAGCCTTCCTCCGTTGGCGCCCCCGTGGAGCGGGAGCAGAGGGGCAGCGGGGGTGGTGGACGGGGCCGCGGGGGACGTGGGCGTCGCGGCGGCGCTCGAGACGAGCGCGAGCCCGCCCTCGGCGATCGGGGTGATCGGGGCGAACGCAGTGAGCGGAGCGAGCAGAGTGGACGTGGCCGCCGTGGTGGCCGGGGCCGTGGGGGCCGCGGTCGCGGGGGCAGTCGCTCCGGGGGCGCGGGGGCGGGGGCCGGCGGTGTCTCCAACGGCGAGCGCGGCGAGCCGCGCGACACGTTCGAACCCCGCATGACGCCGTCCGAGCCACGCCCGCCCGCACCGCCCGCACCCCCAGCGCCGTCGAAGCCGCCGGCTCGTGAGTCCGAGAGCAACGGCGAGGGAGAGTCTTTCTGGTCGAAGGTGAAGCGCGGGCTCACCGGCGGGGCGTGAGGCGTCGAGCGATTCCCGCGTCATTCTACGCGCGACCTACTCCCCAGGTCGCGCGTAGGCTTTTGGGGCAGGTATTGGTGAGCGAGATCGGCGGTCGCCGCACCGCGGGCCGCATCGTCGAGACCGAGGCATACCTCGGTCCCGAAGACCCGGCGAGTCACGGGTATCGCGCGCGGCGCACGCGGCGCAACGAAAGTCTCTTCGCGGCGCCCGGCACGGCCTATGTCTATTTCACCTACGGCATGCACTGGTGTCTGAACGCCGTGACCGAGCGAGCCGGCTTTCCATCGGCCGTGCTGATCCGCGCCCTGCAGCCGCTGGAGGGGCTCGACATCATGCGGCGGCGCCGTGGCGGCGCCGTCGACCGACAGCTCTGCTCCGGCCCGGCCAAGTTGTGCCAGGCGCTTGGCGTGACCGGTCGTCAGGATGGTGTGCCGCTCACCGGGAGCGGCGCGCTCCGGATCGTGCGGGATGCCACGAGACAGCGTAAAGCCATCATCACGACACCACGGATTGGCATCACCCACGCGGCTGAATGGCCGTTACGGTTCCTGATCGAGGACTCCCCATGGGTCTCCCGCTAGGCCTGCTCCTCATGCTCCAACAGCCCATCATCGTGGACGGCCACATCGACACGCCGCAGCGCATGCTCGACATGAAGGCCGACATCACGGCGCGGCTCGAGGACGGTCATGTCGACGTGCCGCGGATGCGCGAGGGGGGACTCACCGCCGCGTTCTTCTCGATCTGGGTCGACGCCCGCTACGGCCCAGGAACGGCGTTTCGGCGCGCCGTCGACCTCATCGGGGCCGTGCGGGCCCTCACCGACACCAACCACGAGGTCGAGCTCGCGACCACCGCCGACGAGGTTCGCGCGGCGGTCGCCCGCGGACACATCGCGGCGCTCATGGGCGCTGAGGGCGGGCATGCGATCGAGAACTCTCTCGACAAGCTCGACTCCCTGTACCGCCTCGGGGTCCGCTACATGACGCTCACGTGGAACAACGGCAATGACTGGGCGGGGTCGTCAACGGATCCACATCGTCACGGGGGATTGACCGACTTCGGGCGGCGCGTGGTACGCCGGATGAACGAGCTCGGCATGCTGTTGGACGTGTCCCACGTGTCCGACTCGACGTTCTGGGACGTGGTGGCCACGAGCACCAAGCCGGTGATCGCCTCGCATTCGTCTTGCCGCGCCCTGGCGCATCACCCTCGAAACCTCAGTGACGCACAGCTGCGCGCGATCGCCCGGAACGGCGGCGTCGTCGGGATCAACTTCTACCCGGTATTCCTGGACGATCATTTTCGGGGCCAGTACGAGGAGCTGCGGCGCCGTCTCAAGCCCGAGACCGACGCGATCCGCGCCCGGTTCCGCGGCCATCCCGGGGAGTCGGCCTTCGAGGTGGACAAGTTCGTGGGCCAGCACGCGGAGAGCCTCGACGTCCCGAGCATCGATCGGCTCCTGGACCACATCGACCACGCGGTCCAGGTGATGGGGATCGACCACGTGGGCTTGGGCAGCGACTTCGACGGCATCAGCGTGCTGCCCGCACCCATGAAAGACGCGACGTCGCTGCCCGAGCTCGTCCGCGGCCTCGAAGCGCGCGGCTACTCGGACGGCGACGTCCGTAAGATCCTCGGCGAGAATTTCCTGCGACTGCTTACTGCCGGTCCGTGATCCCTTCCTTCGAACTGCCGAGCGAGTAGCGCAGACCGCCCTGGAACGTGTGCGTGGTGCCCTGAATCAGGAAGCTCGCCGCCGCAGACGTCAGGATGTAATGGCCGTACAGGGCGAGGCGACCCTGCTTGATGTCGATGCCGCCCATCCACCAGAAGAACGCTTTCGTGCCGGCGTCTTCTGCCGCTGTTTGTAGCGTGGCCACGTCCCCCTGCGACGCGCAGCCTTGAGCAGAGCAGCTCGTCTGTATGTTCAACGCCTCCATGATCGCGAACCCACCGCCGGCGAACGGCTCGACGCGCATCTGCGCCGGGAACGCCAACACGCCGACCATGATCCGCCGCAGGTTGTTGAACGACACGTTGCCGGGGTTCACGGCCCCACGGGGCTCGACGATGGTCGCGTGGCGGGGGCTGAGGAAGAACGATTGCTCGTACGACGCGTACAGGGCGGTCTTCTTGGCGGTTATCAGCCAGTGACCGCCGAACGTGGGCTCGAAGGCGTAGCTGTCGAAGTTGGTGCGGAACACGAACAGGCCGGCCTCGCCGCCCCAGTACCACTTGTGCTGCCAGTCGGTCTCACGCTGCTCGTAGCTCGGGCCGCCCCGGCGCGGCGGCTTGGGGACCTGACCTCCGGCCGCGAGAATGGAGTCGCGCTTGGCCTTGGGTATCTCGGGCACTTTTTCCTCGGGCACGCCGCCGCTCCCGAGGAAGAACGAAAGGCCCGCCTGCCCCTGGGCGTGGAAGACATTCTGTCCGCTCAGGCAGCAGTTCTTTGGCGCATAGTACGCCCGCGCCTCGAGCCGCAGGGCCATGTGGTTCCCGATGAAGAACCGCTCGCCGATCCCTCCGTGCACCGCGTTGAGTGCAAAGTTGTACGGGGGGTTCACGCCCATGTCGATGCGAGAATAGCCGCCCAGGAGGTACAGAACGCTCTTGTTGCCGCCCGAATTGAGGACGAGGCTGAGGGATCCGATCCGGACTTGGGTGTGGTCGATGTTCGGCGGGGTCGGGCTGGGCCCGTTCTTCAAGTTGGGGTACGTGACGTTCCCATCGACTTCGATGCCGAACACGTCGTTGAAGAAGAATCCGAGCCGTCCACCGCCACCGAACTGATTATCCAGCAGGAAGGCCTGATCGTAGCGCGTGAACGTCCCGTAACCCCCGAACTCGAGCTGATGCGCGTGCTGCGCGCTCACAGTCCCGGCCGCGCCAACCACCAGCACCCCAAGTACAGTGACTGCCCGCATCGGACGACTCCCAGGATCGCGTTCAGAGGGGAAAAAACGCCACCCAAAATAGGGAGTTTGTCTGGAAAACGCGATACCCCTTCGGTTTAAGCCTCTGACTCTTGAAATTACTTGAAGGTTTGGCCCCCATTCGGGTGTGCCCATACCCGAATGGATACCGAAAGTAGCTCAGATTAGGCCCAGTTTGCTACCTACCCGCTTGAACGCTGCCAGGGCGAAATCGAGGTCGTCTCGGGTGTGGGCGGCGGAGAGCTGGCACCGGATCCGGGCGTGCCCCTGCGGAACCACCGGGTAACCGAACCCGGTCACGAACACGTGCTCATCGAGCAGCAGCTCGCTCATCCGGATCGCTTTGGCCGTTTCCCCCAGGATCACCGGGACGATCGGCGTCTCACCCGGGAGGGGCTTGAACCCCAGCCCAACGAGCTGCTCCCGGAAATAGAGAGTGTTCTCACGCAGGCGCGTGACGAGTTCGGGATGACGCTCGAGATGGCGCACGGCCGCCAACGCGCTCCCTGCGACGGTTGGGGGAAGGGCGTTCGAGAAGAGTTGGGGCCGAGAGCGCTGGGTGAGATAATCGGTCAGCGCGGCGGACCCCGCCGTAAAGCCTCCCGCTGCTCCACCCAGCGCCTTGCCGAGGGTGGACGTGATGATGTCCACGTCGCCGAGCATCCCGTAATGCTCCGCGGTGCCGCGGCCCGTCTGGCCGAGAACGCCGGTCGCATGCGAGTCGTCGACCGCTACGGCGGCGCCGTGTTTTCGCGCCAAGGCCACCATGTCGGGCAGCTTGGCGAGGTCACCCTCCATTGAAAAGATGCCGTCCGTAAACACGAGCTTCCGGCGTGCCCCCTTGGCCGCTTCCAGCTTCTCAGCCAGGTCCGCCATGTCCGAGTGGCGGTAGACGGCTGTCTGGCACTTCGTGATCGCCTTGGCGAGCCGGATCGAGTCGATGATGGAGGCGTGGTTCAGCTGGTCCGAAATCACGATGTCCTGCTCGCCGAGGAGCGTTGGGCACAATCCTTCGTTTGCATTCCAGCAGCTGACGTATGTGAGTGAGGACTCACAGCCGACGAACCTCGCGAGCGCTTCCTCAAGCTCGCGGTGGATCGTGAACGTCCCGCAGATGAATCGCACGGAGCCGGTCCCAGCGCCGAACTGCTCGAGGGCACGCTTCCCGCCGGCCACCACTTCCGGGGTGTTGCACAGCCCCAAGTAGTTGTTCGAGGACAGGATGACCACATCCCCGCGACCGTCCATCCGTGCGCGGGCCCCCTGTGGTGAGGCGAGGTAGTTCAGGCGCTTGTAAACACCGTCCTGACGGAACTGGTCGAGCTCGGCAGCCAGCTGGACGGCGAGCGCGGACGGGGGGGAGGGGGGCCTCATGCGATCTCCAGGATGATCTTGCCCGCGTTGCCCGACCGGATGGCCGCGAGGGCCTCGTCGATCTTGGCGAGTGGGAATTGATGCGTAATGACGGGTCGGGGGTCGAGTAGGCCGGCCGAGAGATAGCGGCGCATCTGATGCCAAGTCTCGTACATCTTGCGGCCGATCACGCCATAGACGGTGATGCCTTTGAAGATGATTTCGTTCGCGAAATCGATCGGCACCTGACCCTTCGGGAGACCGAGTAGCTGCACGCGCCCGCCCATCCGCACGGCCGCGAACGCCTGGTGCAGCGCCGAAGGCACGCCGGACATTTCGCAGACCACATCGGCACCCTCCCCGCCGGTTTCGTCGAGCACCGCGCGGACGACATCATCTGTGGCCGCGTTGACGGTAACGTGCGCGCCCATCTTTCGGGCCAGGGCGAGCCGCGTGGCGTTCACGTCCGAGGCGATGACCTTCGCCGCGCCCGCGGCCCGCGCGATGCCTACCGCAAAGCATCCGATCGGACCGCACCCCACAACCAGCACCGTGCTGCCGGGAATGTCGGCGGAGAGCACCGTGTGAAATGCGTTGCCCATCGGGTCCATCACGGCGCCTACGGTGGTCGGGATGCCGTCGAGCGGCAGGACGTTCGTGGCCGGCATGACGATGTATTCAGCGAACGCGCCATCGCGATCCACGCCGATGATCCGGGTGTTGCGGCAAATGTGGCTGTTTCCGGTGCGGCACTGGAGACAGTGTCCGCACACTATATGCCCCTCGGCGGTGACGAGCTGGCCGGTCTTGAGCTCGGAGACGGCGTCGCCTACCCCCACGATTTCGCCGGCGAATTCGTGACCCACCACGACCGGCGGCTTGATACGCCCCTCGGCCCAGGCGTTCCAGTCGGCGATGTGCAGGTCGGTCCCGCACACTCCGGCGTGGCGTACCGCGATGAGGACCTCGCCCGGCCCGGGCGACGGCTTGGGGACCGACGTCACCGTGAGGCCGGGGGCGCGCTTCTGTTTGACGATCGCTTGCATGCGAAGAATGGAAGAGGGACGCGGGCGACTCAGATGATGGAGCGCGTGAAACCCCCATCCACCTGGAGCACGGCGCCGGTAATATAGCTTGCTCGCTCGGACGCGAGGAACGCGACGGCGGCGGCGAGCTCTTCCGTCCGGCCCATCCGGCCGAGCGGAATCCCGGCGACCGTCTCCCGCAGGATGTCCTGTGATCCCCGCGCTTCGCGTTTGGCCCGGGCTTCCGTGAGCTCGGTGATCCGTTCGGTCGCGATGTACCCGGGACAGACGACATTCACGGTGATCCCCTCCGCGGCGACTTCGTCGGCCAGGGCCTTGGAAAAGCCGAGGACGCCCGCGCGGGCGGTGGTCGACAGGATCAGGCCCGGAAGCGGCTGCTTGGCCGCCACCGACGTGAGGCAGATGATGCGGCCCCACCGGAGCTTGCGCATGAGGGGCACGGCGGCGCGGGCGAGATGAACGGTCGAGAGGAGGTTGAGCTCAATCGCCTGACGGAATGCCTCGGCGGTCTGCTGGCTGAAGGGCGCGGCTGGGGGACCGCCGGCATTGCAGAATAGGATGTCGAGGCGACCCAGCTCCTGGTGGACGCGGGTCACCAACCCGGTGGCCTGCGACTCGACGCTGACATCGGCGACGAAGCCGGACACGCGCTGACCGGTTTCGGCGGCGAGTTGTCGCGCCGCCTGGTCGACGGCGTCTTTCTGGCGGCCGTTCACCGCCACGCGGGCGCCCTCCTGCGCCAGCGCCTTCGCTACGGCATGGCCGATTCCCTTCGTGCTACCGCATACGAGCGCGACGCGGTCGGCGAGACCTAGATCCATGAGGGTGGCCGGATACCGAACACCGGCTAGATCGGCACCGTTGCTTCCACGGCCTCGACCCGCACCGCACAGCACTTCAGCTCGGCCATCTTCGCGTAAGGATCGAGCACCGGGTTGGTGAGCAGGTTCGCGGCCGCCTCCCGGAAATGGAACGGCACGAACACCTGGCCTCGGGCGACGCGCTCCGACACCCGGCACGAGCTCACCATCGTGTTGCGACGGGACGTGAGGCGCACGAGATCGCCGTCCTGAACGCCGAGCTCCCGCGCATCGTCGGGGTGAATTTCGACGGTCGGCGTCGGTTCGCGCTGGTCGAGACCCGAGGCGCGGCGAGTCATCGTGCCCGTGTGCCAGTGGTACAGCTGGCGGCCCGTGTTCATGACGAACGGATACTCGTCGTCGGGGAGCTCGACCGGCGGAGCGTATTCCACCGGTACGAACGTCCCACGACCATCCGCCGTGGGGAACCGTTCGTCGAACAAGAAGGACGTGCCTGGTGAATCGGCATCGGGTACCGGGTACTGGAGGCCTGGACCCTCGAGCCGGTCGTAGGTTACGCCATGCCACGACGGCGTCACCCGTGCGATCTCCCGCATCACGTCCTCCGCGGACGAGAACGGGGTATCGAGCCCAAGACGGTTCGACAGCTCGATCAGGATCTCCAGATCCCCCCGCGCCTGTCCGGGTGTGGGCACCGCCGTGTGCGTGCGCTGGATCCGGCGCTCGGTATTCACGAAGGTGCCGCTCTTCTCGGCGAAGCTCGACCCGGGGAGCACGACGTCGGCGTAGCGGGCGGTCTCCGTGAGGAACAGGTCGTGGACGGTGAGGAACTCGAGCTCCTGGAACCAGTGCTCCGCGTGCGCGATGTCCGGATCGGAGATGATGGGGTTCTCGCCCATGATGTACATCCCTCGGACGCCGCTCTCCTCCTTGACGATCTCGGTCACCATGAGCCCCTCCTTCAAGGAGAGGGACTCCGGGGGAACGTTCCACGCCCGGGCGTATTCGGCCCGAATCGCGGGATCCTTGACCGAGCGGTAGTCCGTATAGACGAACGGGATGGCGCCGACGTCCGAGGCCCCCTGTACGTTGTTCTGGCCGCGGATCGGCATCATCGCCGCGCCCCAGCGCCCAATCATCCCGCAGGAGAGCATCAGGTTCAACAGGGACGTCACGAGATCCGTGCCGTTCGCGTGCTGCGTGAGCCCCATGGCCCACAGCGTGCTCGTGTTCGGCCCCTTCGCGTAGATCTCGGCCGCTTCGCGGATCCGGCTCGCGGGAACGCCGGTGATTTTCGCCGCCACCTCCGGCGTCATCGCCTGGACGGATTTGCGCACCTTGTCGAAGTCGTGCATCCGCTCCGCGATGAACCGGCGGTCCTCGAGCCCCTCGGCGATGATGTGGCTCAACATGGCGTTGAACAGGGCGACGTCGGTGCCGGGCTGCATCTGCAGATGGATGTCGGCCCGGCCCGCGAGCTCGGTCTTCCGGGGGTCGGCCACGATCAGCGTCGCGCCCCGCTCGTGCGCCCTCTTGATCGCGGCGCCGAACACGGGGTGCGATTCCGTGGTGTTCGCCCCGGCGATGAAAATCACGTTCGCCGCATGCTCCACCTCGCGCATCGAGCCGGACGCGGCGGACGTATTGAGCGCCCGCTGCATCGCCGCCACTGAGGTGGAATGACACAGCCGCGTGCAATGGTCGATGTTGTTCGTCCCGAGCGCCGCCCGGAACATCCGCATCATCAGGTAATTCTCTTCGTTGGAGCACTTCGCCGAGGAAAAACAGGCGAGCGAGTTACCGCCGCGCTCGCGCTTCAGGCGCGAAAGCTCCTGCGCGACGAGCTCCATCGCCTCCTCCCAGGTCGCCTCGCGGAACGGCTCGTACCACGAGGGCGGGGTGGCCACCCGGTCGCGAATGTCGAGGTCCACCCGCTCGAGCAACGGGAGGTCGCGGACGGCCTTGCCGACGGCCCGGGGCGGGCCGGCGGGCTTGGCCTGTTGGCCCTCGCCCTCGATGGTCTGCCACGGGCCCCCACGCCGGTTGCGTCCCGTCCGCCCGCGCCAGACCCACCGGCCGGCCTCTTTCTCCCAGCCTTTGCGAATCAGCGGCTTGGTCAGGCGGTCGTGGTGCTGCGGGAAGTCGTACCCGAACCGGCCCTTGACGCACGTCGAGCCCTGGTTGGGCGTATCGAGCTCGATGTCCGGAGAGGTGACGCGCACCAACTGGCCGCCCGCCACGTGGAGATCCACCTGGCAGCCCACGCCGCAATAGGGGCAGACCGAGCGGACGGTCCGCTCCGGATGGCGGATCTTCTCGGGTGCGAACCGCTCGCGCGGCATGACCTCGAAGATCGCGCCCGTGGGACAGACACGGACGCATTCGCCGCACCAGGTGCAGCCCGCCTTGTCCGGGTCACCATCGGCACCCACGATGATCTCGGTGTGCTCTCCCCGCTGGCCGACGTCGAGCACGCCGACGACCTGGATGTCCTCGCACGCCCGGACACACCGGGTGCAGAGGATACACGTGCTCATGTCGTGCTGAATCATGGAGTCGCCCGGACGCTCGTCTCCGTGACGCAGCGGCAGGTCGCGCTGCTCGACCACCGTGGGGACGACGCCGTAACGGACGACGTAACGCTCGAACTCGTTGCGCGGTCGGGTGCGCCCCCCGTTTCTCAGGTGGTCGGGGGGGGGGTACCGCTCGAGCAGGAGGCGGAGCACGCCCTTGCGGCTTTCGACGGCCGCATGCGACTCCGTATGCACGACCATCCCATCGGCGACTTTCGTGGCGCACGCCGGCAGGAGCTTGCCTTGACCCTCCACCGAGACCAGGCAAATCCGGCAATTACCGACGATGGGAAGCTTGGGATACCAGCACAGGGTGGGGATATCCGCGATTCCCGCGGCGCGCGCGGCCTCGAGAATCGTTTGTTCCGTATCGGCGGTGACCGAGCGGCCGTCGATGGTGAGGGTCGCCATGAGGTTGTGAAGATTAGGCGTCAAGCGGGGGGACGGCAACCGATGTGCAGGTTAACTACCTGTGACAATGCGGAGATACACCCACTCTAACGAAAAGGGCCGGCTCGAAGCCGGCCCCGCATGTCTTCAGTCCACGTGCGCTGGCAAGTGGCGGTGCGTGTGATCCCCGCCTTCGCTCGTGTCTGCTTCGTCGGTGAACCAGCAGTAGGCCCAAATCTTCGCGGGCCGCAGCATTTGGCGGCCGGCTCGCAGGATGATGCCGATGGGCTCGTGGTCGTCGAGGACTAGCGGCAGACTCGTCATGAAAGGCGTTCCCGGTTGCCAGTTGCCGGCCGCGCCTTGCAAGGAGCCTGCCGCGCGTGTCCTCCGGTAACGCCTTATCCGACAACCGGTAACGTATGTGGTGTGGCCGCGGCTTCGTCACTCCGACACGTGTATCGCCGTGTCGAGCTGACGCTCCGGCTTGGTCGCCGTGAATCCGGCGCCGGCCTTGGTGCGCCGCCGACGGACGATCTCCCAACCTCCGTAGAGGGCTTGCAGTACCTCGGGCGCGAGCGGGATGACTTCGTTGGCCGCGGGGCTCGGCAAGACGACGTGGACGCCACCCGGGCGGGTGCGCGTTTGGAGCTCCGCGAGGAGGGCGTTGCGATCGCGAACGCGAGCCGGCGCGAGCGCACTCGGATCGATCACGACCACGCCGGGGGCCACGTCGGGGAACCAACCGCCGAACGTCACGACCAACGCCTGGAACCGACCGGCGAGCTGCTCGTTGACGGCGCGGTTTTCCGCGCCTTCGACGGACGCGAGGTCGTGATCGAGCAGGAAGACCTCTGCGTCGTGCGCGGCGATGAACAACGCCGCTGGGAGCGCGGCGGCGCCGAGGACCACCGCCACATCGCCAGGCTCGAGGCGCCGGACGGCCGTCACCAGGGGCCCGTCGGCCTCGAGCCCCCAGTGCGTCGGAGTGCGTTGGGCCGCGCGCAGCGCGCGATGCTTCTGTCGCCAGCGCGGGAACGACGGCAGCCGCAACCGGCGGATAATGATCCGGTCCACGTGCTCGAGCAGCAGCACTTCGGTCAGGAGGTACTGCCCGGCCGCGCTCTCCTCCAGCTCGCGGACGGCTTCGTCGCCGATCTCCATCAGCTGCTCGCGCGTGAGGGCGTTCTTGTACTCTTCGATGCGCTGGAGGAGAAACTCCTGATACTCCTGCTTGAGCGATCGCGGCGGACGGCGCGTGATGCGGGAGCGGGGCTCGCCCGACAGGCTCAGCATGGCTCGACGTGTACGGTGACTTCGTGGAACTGCAGGTCGCGCTTGAGCCGCTCCTCCACCTCGTCGGCGATCGCATGCGCGGATTCCACGTTGGCGTTGCGATCCACTGCGATCGTAACCTCCGCGTACCGCAGGTCGGACGGCCCGCGCGAGCGGATGCCGTACGCTCCCTTGACGCCGGGCACCGCCTGGGCGGTCTGCTGGATCTCCCCGGTGGGGAGCGCGCGCTCGTCCACAAGCACGGGCACCGTGCGGGCGAGAATGCGATAGGCCACAAAAACGATTACCAGGGCAATCACGATCGCGATCGCGGGATCGATCCACCACCACCCTCGCCGCGTGAGCAGCACGCCGACCACGACGCCGACCGTAATAAATACGTCTGCCCGGGTGTGCGCCGCGTCCGCCACGAGCAGCTCGCTCCCTAATTCGACGCCGCGGCGGTGCTCGTACCACGTGATGAGCACGTTTACGCCGAGCGTGAGCACCAGCAGCGCCAGCTGAAAGTCGCCGACGACGACCCGTCGCAGGCCACCTACGAGGTCGTTCACGGCTCCCCGCACGAGCTCGAAACAGGTGATCGAGAGGAACCCCACGATCGCCAGGGCACCGAGCGTCTCGAACTTCCCGTGGCCGTAGGGATGATCCTCATCGGGCTCCTTGGCGGCGACGCGAACGACGATCAAGGCCAGCACGTTGTTCAGCGCGTCCACGCAGGAATCGACCGCGGTCCCGAGGATCGCGAGCGAGCCCGACGCGATCCCCACGGCAAGCTTGACTCCGACGACCGCCAGGTTGGCGACGAGGAGCCCGATGAAGACGCGCCGTACGAGGGCTGACGCCGGCATGGACAGGACTGCAAGGTTATAAGGGACAGCAGTTTAGTCAACAGCCCGAAGGAGAGCTCCTTTGAGGTAGCCCGTTTCCGGTACGTTGACCAGCTCAGGATGGTCTCCGCTGGCGCCCACCACGGCAAGCAGCTGCAGACGGCGTCCCGAATCGCGTGCGGCGTCGGCCAGCATATCGAAGAACACCGCGCGGCTCACATGGTAGGAGCATGAGCAGGTGAACAAGACCCCGCCGGCCGACAGGAGGCGCATCGCCCGGAGGTTGATCTCCTTGTAGCCGCCGAGTGCCCGCGGCACGCTCTGCTTGGATTTGGCGAACGCGGGCGGGTCGAGCACCACCGTGTCGAACGTCTCTTCCCGCGCCTCGAGCTCGCGCAGCAAGTCGAAGGCGTTAGCCTCTTGCCAGCTGATGTTCGCGAAACCGTTGAGGGCGGCGTTCTCGCGCCCACGCGCCAGCGCGTCGGCGCTCGAGTCGACGGCGAGCACTTCGTGCGCCCGCCGGGCCAGGTGGAGCGCGAACGAGCCGTGGTACGTGAACAGATCGAGTGCGCGGCCCGGCCCCGTGTGCTGCCCTACGAGCACGCGGTTTTCGCGCTGGTCCAGGAACGCTCCCGTCTTCTGGCCGGCCTGCGGCGCGGCGAGGTAGCGGACGCCGTGCTCCTCGACAGCCACGGTGTCGGGTACGGAGCCCCGTGCCGCCACGACCTCGAGTGCCAACCCCTCATGGCGCCGGACCGCGGAGTCGTTCCGCAGCAGGATCGCGTCGGGCGCGAGCGCCGCTTCGATCCCAGCGAGCACGTCGTCCCGTGCCTGCTCGAGGCCGGCGGAGAGCATCTGGGCGACGACGTAGGCCCCATAGCGATCGACGACGAGCGACGGGAGCCCGTCCCCCTCGGCGTGGACGACGCGATACGCGGTCGCGGGCACGCCCGCGCGGCGAGCCGCCGCCGCGGTGATCTGCCGGGTCCACCACGTCGAGTCGATCGTCTCACGCCCGCGCGTGAGCAGCCGTAACCGGATCTCCGATCTCGGCGAGTAGAGCGCCTGGCCGAGGTGGCGTCCGCGGCGCTCGGTGACCGCGACGATCCCCGGAGCATCGCCCGGCTCGTCGTAGATGTCCGTTCGATAGATCCACGGGTGCCCCGCCTGCCAGCGCGCCGCGCCCTTGGCCGAAACGATGGCCGTCCGTGTGGCCACGGCACCGTCCGACGGTCCGACCGTCCGACTGTTCGTCACGTCGTTCGGTCCGGCCGGAGTTTGGCGGCCCCGTGCAGGTACATATGTTTCAGCTCGCCCTGCGCCTTGGCCGTGTAGAAGTGCAGGAGCACCCGGATGCAGCGCGGCACTCCGTTCGGAACGGCGACCTCCGCGGCGCCCAGCAGGGGCACGTCGCGCCAGCCGAGGAGACGCGCGGCGCGGGCGGGATACTCCGCCGTGAGATCGGGCGACGACGTGAAGATGGCGCTTTCGACGTCTTCGGGACGGAACGCGTTGGCCTCCTGCAAGGCCCGCAGCAGCTCGGCGGTCGCCTCGAGGATCGCTTCTCCGGTGTTCGCGGCGGCGGTCGTCGCGCCGCGCAGTCCACGCAAGATCTTACTCATGGCCCTCGTCGATCGGCTGCGCTTGATGGTGATCACGGACGCCGCGCTCCTCAAGGGGCGCGATCCGGTCGAGGCGTGCCGCCGCGCGGTCGCGGGGGGCGCCACCATGGTCCAGGCGCGGCTGAAAGATGGTACTGCGCGCGACCTGCTGGCGCTCGCCCGGGCCCTCGTGGGCGCCCTGTCTGTCCCCGTGATCGTCAACGACCGGGTGGACGTGGCGCTCGCCGCGGGGGCTGCCGGGGCGCACCTGGGACAGGACGACCCGCCCCTCGACCGACTCCGACCCCACGTCCCCCCCGGATTCCTGCTCGGGCTCTCGGTCGGCTCGGTCGGGGAGGCGGAGCGAGGCCGCCCCTGGGTGGCGGATTACTGGAGCGTGGGCCCCTGCTTCGCGACGGGGAACAAGGCGGACGCCGGCGCTCCGCTCGGGCCCGACGGGTTTGGGGCGCTCGCCCGGCTCGCGCCGTCCGGCACCCCCGTGATCGCGATCGGTGGCATCACCGCGGCGAACGCGGCGTCGGTGGTGAAGGCTGGCGCGGCCGGCGTCGCGGTGATCGGCGCGGTCTGGCAGTCTAACGACCCGGAGAGCGCGACGCGCGCGCTGCGCGCTTCAATTGCTTGACGCGCTGGATCGCCGCCTCGTGCTCCGCGAAGGTCGTGGAAAAGATGTGCTTCCCGTCCGGCTGCGCCACGAAGAACAGGAAGGGGACGTCCGCGGGGTAGAGCGCCGCGGCGAGACTGGCCCGGCCGGGTTGGCTGATCGGCCCCGGCGGGAGTCCCGCGTGGAGGTAGGTGTTGTACGCCGATCGCACGGCGAGATTCTTCTCCCACACTCGTGAAAGCCGGCGGCCATACGCGTAGCTGACGGTCGGATCCGCTTCGAGCCGCATCCCGCGCGCGAGGCGATTGCGATAGACCGCCGCGATGAACGGACGGTCGGGGTCGTAGCGGACCTCGGACTCGACGATCGACGCGAGCGTGACGAGCTGATGGCGCGACATGCCGACGGAATCGAGCCGCGCCTGCCACTCGGGGCTCCACTGCTGGACGAATTGATGCGTCATCACGCGCACCAGCTCCCGCGCGCCGATGCGCTGGGGCAGGAGGTACGTCGTGGGGAACAGGTAGCCTTCGGCGCTCGTGGTCCCTTCGGGGACGCCGAGCCCGGAGAGCAGGGCGGTATCCCGTGCTGCGGCGATGAACGAATCGCGCCGGATCCGGAGACCCTCCCACGCCAGATCCGCCACCTCGACGAGACGCAATCCTTCTCGCACGGTGAAGCGCTGCTCCACGCCGCGACCTCGCTCGAGCGCCCCGACGACGTCCGACCAGGACTCATTCTGCCGCAGCAGGTAGACGCCGCTCTTGAGGGACCCGCCGAGGCCCGTCGCCTTCGCGTACCAGCGGAACAGCCCCGGGCGACCGATCACGTGGTTCGCCGCGAGCGAATCGATGGCGGCGTCGAGGGTGGCGCCGGTGGGGATGGTGACGGTGACGCGGGGGCCGTCGGAGCTCCCACAGGCGGCGAGGGCGCACGCGAGCACAGTGCGGAGTGCGGAGTGCGGAATGCGGAGTCCATCGAGCGGGCGTCGGCGCGAGTGTCGGACCATGGCGATCGAACCGGCCCCATCAACTCCGCACTCCGCATTCCGCACTCCGCACTCGTTCACGTCGCGGATCCCCGCTTGGCGTCGAGATAGTGTTGCAGCAGCAGCGTCGCCGCCATCGTGTCCACGTCGCTCTTCCGTCCCTTGGTCGAGCCGCCCATCTCGCGGACCGCTCGCAGAGCGCGGGACGTCGTCAAGCGCTCATCCCAGAGGTCGACGGGCTTCCCCGACACCCGCGCGATATCGCCGGCGAGCGCCCGCGCGGCGGCCGCCGATTCCCCCTCAGTACCCTCGGGGTCGAGGGGCAACCCCACGACGACGGTGGCCACGGAATGGCGCTCGAGCAGCGTGAGGAATCGGTGCATCGGGAAGCGTTTGCCGGCGCGGCGCGTGAGCGCGACCAGCGGCTGGGCGAGCGTCTGGCTCTCGTCGGACAGGGCGAGTCCGATCCGGCGCTCGCCCCAATCCACGCCCATCACTCTGCCCAGGGCGTCACCCCTGAGCCATCGTCTGGAAGAACTCGACGTTCGTTTTCGTCCGCTTGAGCCGCTCCAGCAGGAATTCGATCGCTTCGACGGGCGGCATGTCGGCCAGGAAGTTACGCAACAGGTACACCTTGTTGAGCTCCTCCTTCCCGAGCAGCAACTCTTCCTTGCGCGTGCTGGTGCGTTGCACGTCGATGGCGGGGAACGTGCGCCGCTCGGCGATACGGCGATCGAGGATCACTTCGGAGTTCCCGGTTCCCTTGAACTCCTCGAAGATGACCTCGTCCATGCGTGAGCCGGTGTCGATAAGGGCCGTGGCGAGAATCGTCAGCGACCCGCCCCCCTCGATGTTGCGGGCGGCGCCGAAGAACCGCTTGGGCTTCTGCAGCGCGTTCGCGTCCACGCCACCCGAGAGGATCTTCCCCGAGTGCGGCACCACCACGTTGTGCGCCCGGCC
>Ga0070711_100000138_pt1 | contig 38924 bp, 35 predicted proteins | sample LARL53metaG_FD_65452 | JGI IMG/M metagenome (GOLD analysis project Ga0070711, IMG submission 65452) | Corn, switchgrass and miscanthus rhizosphere microbial communities from Kellogg Biological Station, Michigan, USA - LAR L5-3 metaG | ecosystem: Host-associated > Plants > Roots > Rhizosphere ... | reverse complement strand
CAAATGGAGCGGGCGCGAGCGAAATCTCTTCGTCTGTTTCCGAACGGTGCGAGGCGAATCGATATAATTTCGTATGCCTCGCTCGATGGCGCGTGAACAGGACATCCTCCAGCGGCGTCCTCCGAAACGCCCGCCGCGTCTCACGTCCCGCCGGATCGGAATTCACACGTCTTCCGCCGGAGGCGTGCAGAATGCCGCAGAGCGCGCGTACCGGCTGGGTTGCAATACTTTCCAGATTTTTTCGTCCAGCCCGCGGCAGTGGGCTCCCTATGAACTTGGCGAGTTGCAATGTGCCGAGATGAACCGGTTGCGGGCGCGCTACGACCTGAAGCCTCTGGTGATTCATACGAACTACCTGGTTAACCTCGCCAGTTCCAACGAACTCTTCCTGCACAAATCGATGGCGGCGTTTCGGGGCGAGGTCATGCGGGCGCTTGCTTTGTGCGCCGAATACCTGGTACTGCATCCCGGCTCATTTCGTGGGGCTGGCCGCGAGCAGGGACTGCTGCGAACCGCCGCGGCCATCGCTGCCTCAACGCAGGGACTTGACCTCGCCGCGGGCGGGCTCACGATTCTGATCGAAAATACGGCCGGCTCGGAATTCTCTCTGGGCGGAAGTTTCGAGCAGGTGGCGGAGATTCTGGATCGCCTCCGCGGAGTGGTTCCGGTTGGCGCGTGTATCGACACGTGCCACACGCACGTTGCCGGATACGACATCGTCAGCCAGGCTGGACTCTATGAAACTCTGCAGCATCTTGATTCCACGATCGGCCTGAATCACGTGAAGGTTTGGCACTGCAACGATGCGAAAGCTGCGCGCGGATCGAAACTCGACCGTCACCAGCAAATTGGGAAGGGAACGATCGGCAAAGAAACTTTTCGAATCTTGCTTAACGATCTGCGATTGGCGCAGGCGGCCTTCATTGCCGAGACGCCGATCGATCGTCCCGGTGACGATCGCAGAAACATTGAAGCTCTAAAAAATCTTGTAGCAAAGACCTAGCTTGCTACGTCTATACCGACACTCGATGGCGAAGTCAAAGGTTCGAGGCGCTGCTGAGAGAGACGTTGCAAGCAACCTCTCTCCGAACGATACTCTCTGATCATGAAACTCTACCGGTCTAGTCACAGCATCGTCGGCGAACACGCCGACCGCTTTTTTTCGTTGGATGAGACTTCCTGGGATGACCTGGTTGCCCGCGAAGACTTGCGTGATTACCTCGACAAGGGGCTGCGCGATAGTAATCGGGCAACTACATCGGCACCGCAGGGATTGCTTCCACCAGTCGGAAGCCAGGAAGTGTGGGCGGCGGGCGTTACCTATTACTGCAGCCGCGACGCACGCATGGAAGAGTCGAAGAGCGCGGGTGGCGGAGACTTCTACGACCGCGTGTACTCCGCGAAGCGTCCGGAATTATTCTTCAAGTCATCGCCGCATCGCGTGGTGGGACATGGAGGGAAGGTTGCGATCCGCGACGATGCTTCGTGGTCGGTGCCCGAGCCAGAATTGGCTCTGTTTATTTCTCCGGCGGGAAAGATCACCGGCTACACAATCGGCAACGACATGAGCTCGCGCGATATTGAGGGCGAGAATCCGCTATATCTGCCGCAGGCCAAAGTCTACGATCGCAGTTGTGCGCTCGGTCCGTGCCTTCTTATTGCGGATGAGCCGTTATCCGAGTCCACCGAGATTGCGATGGAGATTCGTCGTGACTTGAAGGTTGCGTTTTCAGGCGCGACCGCACTTAAGGGGATGAAACGGAATCCTGAGGAGCTGGTGCAATATCTTTATCGCAATCAGAGTTTTCCGCACGGATGCTTTCTGCTGACTGGCACGGGTGTCGTGCCTCCGGATTCTTTTTCGCTGAAGATCGGTGATGAGATCCGTATTACCATTCCGCCGATTGGAACGCTGGTGAATGTGGTCGGATAGCGCCGGAGCGAGCATTTGTAGTGATGCATGCAGCGCACAATCAGCACACGAGATTTTTCGCTCCGCCAGAAAACGGCTACGCTCAGGATGACGCATCGCTTAAAGAGAGCCTGACATCATTACCGCTTCTCATCGAGACATCCAGTTGCAAACGGTCTTACGTAGGCGGACGTGTAAAATAGAGGACTATTTACTGTCAGCATCTTCCTTATGGCGATCGAAGAAAAATCTGCCAACGCCGTAACCCACGGCCCTGAGGCCGGCGCGCCTGCTCCGCGGCCCAACGACGGGCGCTACGACGCCCAGCGCGTCGAAATGAAGTGGTTCGAGCGCTGGCAGCAGGATGCCTCGCTCTACGCTGCCGAGCCTGACTCCAGCAAGAAAAAGTACTACGTCCTCGAGATGCTGCCATATCCCTCGGGCGCGTTGCACATGGGACACGTGCGCAACTACTCGATCGGCGACGCGCTCGCCCGCTACATGTGGATGAACGGGTACAGCGTGCTCCATCCCATGGGATGGGATTCGTTCGGCTTGCCCGCGGAAAATGCGGCGATTCAGAACAATACGCCGCCGCGCGAGTGGACGCTGCGCAACATCGCCAACATGAAGACGCAAATGAAGCGCATCGGTTTTGCCTACGACTGGTCGCGCGAAGTGACCACCTGCTTCCCGGAATATTACCGGTGGAACCAGTGGTTTTTCCTCAAGCTGTTCGAGAGGGGATTGGCGTATCGCAAGAAGAGCAAGGTGAATTGGTGCCCGAAGTGTGCCACCGTGCTCGCGAACGAGCAGGTGCTTTCGAACGGTTGCTGCTGGCGTCACGAAGATACGTTGGTCGAGCAGCGCGAGCTTGAGCAATGGTTCGTACGTACGACGAAATATGCCGACGAGTTGCTTCGCGACCTCGATAAGTTAGAAGGCTGGCCCGAAAAGGTGCGCACCATGCAGCGCAACTGGATCGGCCGCAGCGAAGGTACGCTCGTCGACTTCAAGCTCGATTACGCGGAGAACCATAAAGGGTTTGGTCCTGCAGGCTCCACGATCACCGTCTTCACTACACGCGTCGATACGATCTTCGGCGCGACCTCGGTGCAACTCGCGCCCGAGCATCCGATCGTAAAAGATCTCGCAGCGGAGAATCCTGAGTTGCGGGCGAAGGTTGATCAACTCATAGCAGAGCAGCGCAAGGCACGCGAGACGGGTGATATCGGAGAGATTGAAAAGCACGGCGTCTTCACCGGCCGTCATGCCATCAATCCGTTTAACACCGAGCGGGTGCCGGTCTGGGTTGCCAACTACATTTTGATGGATTACGGCACCGGTGCCATTATGAGCGTGCCCGCACACGACGATCGTGACTACGAGTTCGCCAAGAAGTATGGCCTGGAAATCCGGTTGGTCATTTTGCCTCTCGCCAACGATGTTGAGGACACTGTGGCCGAACCGGCGCTTCCGTTCGTGGGCCACGGCGGAATGCTCATCAACTCAGGCCGGTACAACACGCTCTCGTGCGACGAAGCCATCAGGACGATGTCGGCGTATGCGGAAGAAAACAAATTTGGCAAAGCTACGGTTACCTATCGCCTGAAGGATTGGGGAATTTCGCGCCAGCGGTATTGGGGCACGCCCATTCCGATGCTGTATTGCGAGAAAGACGGCATCGTCCCTGTGCCTGAAAAAGATTTACCCGTGATTTTGCCCGAGAACGTCGACATTACTCTGACAGGCGGATCGCCGCTCGGGCGCGTGCCGGAGTTCGTCAATGCCACATGTCCGAAGTGCGGAGGCCCGGCGCGGCGTGAGACCGATACCATGGACACGTTCGTTGATTCGTCCTGGTATTTCTATCGCTATACCGACGCGCACGATGACCGCGCTCCCTTTGATGGGAAGGCGGCGCAATACTGGTTCCCCATTGATCAGTACATTGGCGGAGTCGAGCATGCGATATTGCACCTCATCTACTCGCGCTTCTGGACGAAGTTCATGCGTGACGTGGGGATGATCACCAACGATGAACCGGTGGAGCGGTTGTTCACGCAGGGGATGGTCATCAAAGACGGCGCGAAGATGTCGAAGAGTTTGGGCAACGTGGTCTCGCCCGACGTGATGATCGCGCGCTATGGAGCGGATGCGGCACGTCTCTATAGCTTGTTCGCCGCGCCGCCAGATCGCGACCTCGACTGGCAGGATTCGGGGATTGAAGGCATTCAGAGATTTCTAGGACGCGTATATCGGTTTGTCGTGCGCAATGCACGGCGCGATCATCCGGAATGGCGGAAGCCGTTGCCCACAGACTTGCCGCCGGCTGGGCGCGCGGTGCAGCGCAAATTGCATCAGACGATTAGGCGCGTCAGTGACGACTTCCAGGGACGCTGGCACTTCAATACCTGCATCTCGGCGATCATGGAGTTGGTGAACGCGTTGTATGCCTACGAGGAGAGTGCCGCGCGGGCGTCCGATGGCGGCGGTGCGGCTCACACATCGTTGCTGGCCGAAGTGCAACGTAACCTCGTGCTCTTGCTCGCTCCGTTCGCGCCCTATTTGGCGCACGAACTCTGGGAGATGCTCGGCGAAGACGATAATCTCCTCAAGGCTCCATGGCCGAAGTTCGACGCCGAGTTGGCCAAGGAAGAGGAACTCGAAATTCCTGTGCAGATCAATGGCAAGTTGCGGAGCCGCGTTATTGTGCCTGCGGACGCCAGTGAGAGCACGGTGCTCGAACGCGCCCTCGCAGACGAAAAGGTGAAGGTTGCGATTGCCGGGAAGCAGATCGTGAAGAAGATTTATGTTCCCGGCAAGCTGGTCAATATCGTCGTGAAGTAGTTCTTCTTTCCGCAACACGTGGATGCCGCAAGAGAATGAGTTATGCTGGGTACGCATGGCCATTTCTCCTACTGCCCAAGGGTTCCGCGCCGCGTTCCGGCGGCCGTCTTTGACGGTGGCGGAGATCATGTGGCGCTGGACGGCGGGGGCAACTGCGGCTGCCCTGTTGCTCTTCGGATTATTCGAATATCTCAGCACGCTGCCGGTAACGAACGGCGAACTGCTTTTTCTGCGCACGCGGCATCCTTACTTTGTTGCCGAGGCGCTCGCTCGCATTCTTCGGGGAAGCTTGAACCGCGGTGTGGCTGCAGGAATGCTCGCGGCGCTGATGTTGAGCGCGCTTTGGATGGTCGCTGCGTCAGTCGGACGGATCGCGACAGTGCGCGGCCTCCTCGATTACTTCCGCAGAGACGTTGCCAGCAACGTCCGTACGAGTGATCGCGTCTCGCTGCCGGTACTGCTTCGGCTGAACTTCTTGCGCGTGGCCGTGGCGCTGGCTGCGCTCTTCGGATTTGTCGGTGCCACGATCCTGGCGGGATTTGCCTCGCCAGCGGCCAATCCTCAGCCCGGGGTCGCCGTCTTTTTGTTTCTACCGATGGCAGCTCTGATCTGCTGGACCTGGTGGTCGCTGAACTGGCTATTGTCGTTGGCAGGGATGTTTGCGGTGCGCGATGGCGAGGATGCCGTGGGCTCGCTGGTCGCTGCAGTCGCGCTCTGCCGCGAACGCACCGGTTCGGTTTTCGCTGTGAGCACGTGGACCGGGTTCGCTCACTTGACCGTGTTTGTGGTAGCAACCACGGTGGTGTCGATGCCGTTGGGGTTCGCTCCCGTCATTCCGTGGAGGTTGGTATTTGCAGTTGTGATCGTGCTGACGCTGGCGTATCTTGCGGTCGCGGACTGGTTGTATATGGCGCGACTGGCGGGGTATGTGTGCATCGCAGAGACGCCGGAGGCGTTGCTCAAACCGTTGCCGCCCGCACCGTTATCCATCCCACCTCCGATAGCAGGTCCGCCGGTGCAGACGACGATTGATCGCGACGAGGCGATTCTCAGTGACATACCGAACCCAGCCGTACAGACGTAGCTGGCTATGCCTTCAGGGCGGGCGTTCAGAACATGGTGAGAGAGATATTAGGAGCAACGTCTCTACAAGTACTCCCTTTACACCTTCGGATTAATTTTGAGAAACTCATCTGTGGAAACCCAATCTCCTAAAAAGCAAATTTCAGTCGGCCAAAGTATCGTCATTCTCGACTTTGGCGCGCAGTACACGCAACTCATCGCGCGGCGAATTCGCGAACAGAATGTATTTTCGGTGGTGCTGCCTTGCACGGCCAAGCTTGATGAGGTGAAGAGCTACGCGCCTGCGGGCCTCATTCTGTCAGGCGCGCCCTGGTCGGTTTACGACAAAGACGCCCCGCCGGCCGACGCGCGCGTGTTTGAACTGGGCGTGCCGGTGCTGGGAATTTGCTACGGCCTGCAGTTCATGGTGCACACGCTTGGCGGGAAGGTGCGTCCTGCCGAGAAACGCGAGTACGGCCATGCGGAAATCGATGTGGTGTCGGCATCGGTTTTGTTTCAGGGAATGGCGAAGAAGTTGGCGGTGTGGATGTCGCACGGCGATGAAGCGCTGGAGTTGCCACCGGGCTTCGAGTTAATGGCCAAAACGCACTACGCCGTGGCCGGAATTCAGAACACTGCGAAAAAATGGTACGCGGTGCAGTTCCATCCGGAAGTGCATCACACGCCGCAAGGCACGCAGATGCTGAAGAATTTTATCTTTGAGATCTGCGCCGCCAAGCCGATATGGACTCCTCAGAGATTCATCGATTCAACCGTTGAGCAGGTGAAGCAGCAGGTCGGCAGCGGGCGCGCAATCTGTGCGCTTTCCGGTGGGGTGGATTCTTCAGTCGCCGCGGTCTTAGTTGATCGTGCGTTGCGCGATACCAAGGGTAAATCGCGCCTGACTTGTGTCTTCGTGAACAACGGCGTGCTGCGCAAGAACGAATTCGAGAAAGTTCAGAAGGTCTTGCGCGATAAGCTGCAGCTGCGACTGGATGCCGTCGACGCTACGGACCGGTTCCTGGGAAAGCTGAAGGGAGTCATTGATCCGGAGAAGAAGCGCAAAATCATCGGCAACGAATTCATCAAAGTGTTTGAGAAGGAAGCCCGGCGCATCGAGAAGAGCGAAGGTAAGGTCAAGTGGCTGGTGCAGGGAACGCTTTATCCCGACGTGATCGAGTCACGGTCGGTGCGGGGGCCGTCGCAGGTCATCAAGTCGCACCACAACGTCGGCGGGCTGCCCGAGAAGATGAAGCTCAAGCTGATTGAGCCGCTCAAAGACTTGTTCAAAGATGAGGTTCGCAAAATCGGCCGCGACCTGGGGATGCCTGAGGAAATTCTGCAACGGCAACCATTCCCCGGGCCCGGGCTGGCGGTGCGTGTGTTGGGTGAGGTAACCCCAGAACGCCTGGCACTGTTACGCGAATGCGACGACATTGTAGTCAACGAAGTGAAAGAGGCTGGGCTCTACAACAAGATCTGGCAGTCGTTCGCCGTGCTGCTCCCGGTGATGTCGGTGGGCGTGATGGGCGACATGCGCACCTACGCGTATGCCTGTGCGATTCGTGCCGTCAGTTCCGAAGATGGGATGACCGCCGACTGGGTCCCACTGCCGCACGACGTGTTGAAGACGATCTCCACACGGATTGTGAATGAAGTGAAGGGCGTGAACCGCGTGGTCTACGACATCACGTCGAAGCCTCCGGGGACGATTGAGTGGGAGTAGCAGCTGGGGCTTCTAGCTGCTAGCTCTTAGCTAAATCTGAAAAAGAGCCTTTGGCCGCCGAGTTGCCTGTGGTTGTTTAAATTCCCAGCGGCTAAAGCCAAAATGGCGATGGGCTGTTGCGGCGCGACTGGAAGTCGCGCCCTTCCCGGTCCTGCCTTTGTTTCCTTCCCCGAATTGCCCAAGACCATTCGTCTATCTTCGATTACTTGTCGTCGCGGTGGACGGTTTCCATGGCGAATGCGGGAAGGCAAACGGCGATGTATTCGGCGCCGCCCTCTTGCGGGGTAGAGTAGCGAATCCACTCGCCGGCGTGCGCGATCACGGCTTGGCCCGCGTTGACGTCGAGAGATCCATTCTTGTGCTCGACTCGCAGCATGCCTTTCAGCACAATCGTGAACTCGTCGAACTCGGGAGTCTGGCCGGGCTCTAGCCATCCTTGCGGGCTGCGCATGTGGGCCACGCTGGTGGCTGTCGTTTTGGAGTTGACACGTCCAACATATTCGTCGATGAGTTTGGGCTTGTTGCCGGCGGCTTGAATGCGCGTGGGCTGGGGAATGAGTGTGGGCATGGGAAAATAGAGTACATCAAAAACATTTGCGCAGGGGGGAATGCGCTAGAGGCCGCAGGGAATATCCGCGAGTAGCGGAAGCATGTGCGACCGGCACGGGCTCATTCTTTTTCGGCGGAGACGGAGCAAGCTAGCCTCTAGGAATCGACTTTTTCTGCTACCCAGCGGGAGATTGCGGTCACCATTTTCCGAGGAGCAAAGCGGGTGGACTCCGCGACCAGCCAGTTGTGCACCCCAGAGATCGCGAGGGTGCGGGCCTCCATGACTGCGCGGTAGCCGTCGAGCGCGACTTTTTCTGCGCTCATGGCTCCGAGTTGTTTGAATAGGCGGGATTTCTCAGTGCCGGCCCGCTTGGCGAACCCCGTGTGGGTTGCGCCCGGGCAGAAACATGTCACCGTGACGCCAGTGTTGCGCAGTTCGTTGGCAATGGCTTCCGAGAAGGAAATCCCGTACGCCTTGGTCGCGTAGTAGACGGCCATCAGGGGGCCGGGTTGAAATCCGGCGGTGGAGGCCACATTCATGATGCGGCCGCCGCGGCGCTGCACCATGGAGGGCAGGAAGAGGCGGGTGAGCTGAGTGAGGGCGGTGATGTTGAGGTTGATCTGGCCCAGGATTTCCTCTTCGGGCATTTGCGCGAAATCGCCGAAGGCGCCGTAGCCGGCGTTGTTGATGAGGATGTCGACGGAGACGCCCCCGCTCTGGAGTTGATCGAAGAGAAACTTCGGTGCGGGTGCTGCTGCAAGGTCAAGAGCAATTGTCTTTACCGTTACGCCCTGAGCTCGCAGTTCTGTGGCGACTCGCGCAAGTTTGTCGGCACTGCGAGCCACGAGGACGAGATTGTGGTGATCACGGGCAAAGAGCTTGGCGAGTTCGTATCCGATGCCGCCGGAGGCTCCGGTGATGAGAACGGTTTGTCTCGAAGCGTTCATAGAAAGTTTTATACACCTCCGTGGCGAACTGCATCTTCATTTGCATTTGCGCTACACTACGTTCCACTTCGAATTCCATTCAGCTGAACCATTGCTGCCGGGCCTGACTTTTGACGGAGGCTTACGATGTCGTTGTGGGTCGGGGTATGGGCCAGTGCAATCGCTGTCGGTTTCTTAGTGATGCCTCTGCTGCTGCGAGTGTCACGAGGATTCATTTTGCTCTGCGCCGCAATTCTCGTTGGGGAAGCGGGAGTGGGTGTCTGGGGATTTGTCCTGCACGCTACGGCGAATCTCCACGGGCCCTCGACGCAGACCTTGAAGAATTTCACGTTTGGAGCGGCGCCGTTTGCGCCTCTGCTGTTTCCGAATCTGGTGCTGCTGGGCATGATCGCGTTGTGGCGGCTGTGGGAGATCACGTAGCAGCGGTAATCTTATAACCAGCTGCGATCGTAAAGTGACGGATGCCCTCGTCCGGGGAGCAGCAAAACCGTCTGGGCCGCCACGAATCTCGCGCACAGGTCCTCGCTCCCTCGCCGCTGTTCCACATCCTGTCAGCGTTCACGCTCGCTTTCCTCGCGGGGCGGAGGAATGCCTCCTCCCCTACTCAAGCAAATGCGGAACCATCCTCATCGGGGAACGCGGCATCCTAGAGGAGCTTCGTGTCATTTCGTCGAATTTATCAAGGAGTGAGTCTCATGAAAGCGGTAAGTTTTGAAGGCAAACATAAGATGTCGGTGGCAAATCATCCTACACCGAAATTGAAATCGCCGACGGATGCGATTCTGCGCGTCACGACGACCGGAATCTGCGGAAGCGATCTGCACACGTATGACGGGCGTACCCCGCTGGAAAAGGGAACCGTTGTCGGACACGAGATCATGGGCGTAATCGAGCAGGTGGGCGAGGCGGTCCAGAGTATCAAGAAGGGCGACCGCGTGGTGCTGCCGTTCAATATCTCGTGCGGATTCTGTTTCAACTGCCATCGCGGGCACACCGAGGCCTGCCTCACAATGAACCCCGAAGCCCCACACGCGGCCTACGGATATGCCGGGATGGGCCCGTACCAGGGCGGCCAGGCGGAGTTCGTGCTCGTGCCGTACGCGGATTTCAACTGCCTGAAGCTCCCGGGCAAGCCTGGTGATGAGTGGGAAGATGATTTCCTGCTCTTGTCAGACGTGTTTCCGACCGGGTATCACGCGGCGGAGTTGGCTTGCGTGGCGCCGGGGAAGACTGTCGCGATCTTCGGAGCTGGGCCGGTGGGACTTCTCGCTGCATACAGCTCACTGCTAAAAGGCGCGTCGGAAGTTTACGTGGTCGATAGCATTCCGGAGCGGTTGGAGAAGGTGAAGGAGATCGGTGCGACCCCGGTGGACTTCAGCCAGGGTGATCCTGTGGAGCAAATTTTCGCGCTTCGGAAAAAGATCAAGGGAATCCAGCAAGCGCACCGGCCGGGCGAGGAGAAGGCCGAGGGCGTGGATTGCGCGATCGACGCGGTCGGCTATCAGGCGCGGGACAACGACGATCCCGATCGCGAGAAGGCGACACAGGTCCTCGAGAACGTGGTGAAGGTCGTCAATGCCACGGGCAGCGTAGGGATTATCGGTGTGTACATTGCGCCGGATCCCGGCGCGAAAGGCGAGGACGCTAAGAAAGGCGTGTATCCGTTTCCCATCGCGGACTTCTTTGATAAGGGGTTGACAATGGGCAGCGGGCAGGCCCCGGTGAAGAAGTACAACGAATATCTGCGCGACCTGATTGTGACGGGCAAGGCTAAGCCAAGCAAGATCGTCAGCCACCGCATTGAGATCGACGATGCACCGTACGCGTATAAGAAATTTGATCAGCGGATCGATGGGTACACCAAGGTGCTGATCAAGTTCACGGAGAAGAGAGCCGCGTAGGTGCATGCTCGCTGCGCTCGCGGGACGGAGGGATGCCTCCGCCCCTACATGAGCTTGTGGAGACCGCATTGCTCGGCCGGAGCGATCGCGCTACAGCGCAGCTGTCTCCGAATCGGGGAGCACATCGGCGAAGAGGAAGCCGTCGCGCATAACCGTTTCGCCGTTTTTGATTGGAATCGGCTGATGGAACATGGGCCCGGCATGGGCGAAGGTATGAAACTCACCGTTCTCGGCGCAAGGATCGACTCCGGCGGGCATGCGGCGTAACAGGTGGTGGTCGAGATCGCGGCCAACGAAATCGGCAGGCAGCTTCGAGGGATCTAAGCAAACGATGCGGGCGCGCAGTCCGCCGTCGAGCATTTCGGAAATCAACTCATGCGTGTTGCGTCCCCAGAGCGGGAATATGGGTTCGAGTCCGGTGTCGCGCAGGCGATCTTCGCGGTAGCGGCGAACGTCTTCGAGGAAGAGATCGCCGAAGGCGATCGCGGAGATTCCCTTTTCGACGGCTGAGGCGCAGGCGGCAGACATCGCTTGTTCGTAGACCTCGTTGCTGCAGGGCGATTGCAGAGGAACTTCCCAGAGTGGCAGGCGCGCGGCGTCGGCTTGCGCCTTCAGCAATGCGAACCGCGTGCCATGCATGGCGACGCGCTGGAAGTGTGTGTTGATCGTGGTGAGCAAGCCGACGACTTCGACGTCGACTTCTCTGCACTGGTGGAGCACGTGGAGGGACCACGCGCTGTCTTTGCCACTGCTCCAGGAGAGAAGGATCTTTCGCTTCAAGGTGAATGAACTCGTTGAACATGAAATAGCAACAAAAGGAATGGCGCGGGCATCGTTGCCCGCGCCACATGACTGGTCAGCCTTTTACGCGTGGACTAACTCGACGCCATAGATCGAGTGCCAACTGGTTGCGGCTTTCAGTTTGTCGTTGACGTTGTGGATGTTCTTTACGCCTTCGGTTTCCAGCCACTTGCGGAAGGCATCTGCGCCTTGCTTGGCGTAGATGGGGATGCCATCTTTCCATGTGGCGCGGCCGCACAGCACGCCGTTGAACTTCACTCCGGATTCTCCGGCGAGTTCGAGGGTCTCGCTGAATTCGGCGTTGCTGACGCCAGCCGACAGATAAATAAATGGCTTGGTCGCAACGTGGGCGGCTTTGTGGAACAGGTCGATGGCCTCTTTCTTGGTGTAGGCTTTCTGTCCACCAAATGACTTGGTGCCTTCGACGAACTTCATGTTTACGGGAACTTCGACCTTCAGCACGTCGACGCCGTAGCGATCTTTCGAGAACTCGCGCATGCTCTCGGTGACAATGTGCGGTTTCTTCTTCGCATATTCGAGGCCCTTCTCGTCCGCACCCTCTTCGTAGCCGACGAATTCGAGGAAGTACGGGATGTCATTGGCGCGGCATTCATCGCCGATGCGCTCGACCCAGGCGTGCTTGACTTCATTGACGTGCTTGGGATCGTCGGGGGTGTAGTAGAGCAGAATCTTGACGCAATCCGCGCCGGCTTCTTTCAGGCGGCGTGCGGACCATATGTCGAGCAGGTCAGGCAGGCGGCCGGGGCCGGTCTTGTCGTATCCCGTCTTTTCATAGGCGAGCAGCAGGCCGGCGTTCTTGGCGCGACGCTTGGAGGCGGGCAGTCCCCACTCGGGGTCGAGCAGGATGGCGGTGGCGTGTGGGGTGAGAACTTCGCTCACCAGAATTTTGAATTCTTCCATCATGGCGTCGGAGATCTCCGCGCCTTTTTCCTTAGCCAGAGACTTTTGCAGGGAGCCGCGCTGGTCCATGGCAGCGGCGGCGATGATGCCGCGTTCGTTGGAGACTTTCTTAAGACCGGCAAGTTTACCCGGGGTGAGCTTCATAGGAATCCTCCTGAGGACGAAAGGGATGAATGCGGTGGAACGTACAATTGTAAACCAAGGGAGCGGGAAAAGCGGTGACGGGTTCGGACGTTAGACTAGGGTTCCCGTTCAGGAAGGCCTTGGAAAGGAACACAGTGATGGTGGTCACTGAAGATTTTGTTGCAGCGAGTAATCTAATGGCGTGAAGTCACCTGCCATCACGACAGGTCGGGGGTGACGCGTGTTGATGATACTGATGACCTTCTGCGCGGTGGGAGCCGTCTTCCTCATCGTTCTTGCGGTTTATGCCGAATTCCAGGACCTGTATCCCCATCCCACCAAACGTGGTGGACACCCTCCGTTTCGGCCTCACCATCCTTGAGGTGGCGAGCCGTCATTTCAGTTTCGAGGATTCGGCCGGAGGCGTCTTCGCCTGAATCCGTTCCATCAAACCATCGGGCAAGTTATCGATACGGCGCACGAAGGTAGCTGGGGCCTGCAATTGCTGGTCAGAATAGAACGGACCATAGGCGGACATGGCCGTGCGGCGAATGCAGTTGGATAATTTGGTGGACTTCCGGTTTGGTGTAGTTGTGCCGCGAGACGGATGGTATCGTGGTATGACCGCTTCGATTTCCTGATTTATTTGAAGCATTTAATCATCTGAGTTCATTCGGCTGGCCGTCCTGGGGTTTGGACGCAAACGGGCGTGGAGGGATAACGTAAATCATGGCCATTGCAACAATTAATCCCGCGACAGGTGAAGTCATCAAGACATTCCATCCGCTCTCAGATGCCGAGATCGAGAAGAAACTGCAACTCTCGGTTAGCGCATTCAAGGCAGAGCGTAAGACTCCGTTTGCGACGCGTGCCAAACGCATGCTGAAGGCGGCGGAGATTCTGGAACGTGATAAGGACAAGTTTGGTCATCTGATGACGCTCGAGATGGGCAAACCGTACAAGGCCGCAGTGGCCGAAGCGGTGAAGTGTACGACCGCCTGCCGCTACTACGCCGAGAACACTGAGCGCTTCATGGCCGATGAGATTGTCGAAACGGGGGCAAAGAAGAGCTTCATCCGGTATTTGCCAATCGGGCCGATTCTGGCGGTGATGCCGTGGAACTTTCCCTTCTGGCAGGTGATCCGATTTGCGGCGCCGGCGTTGATGGGGGGCAATGTTGGATTGCTAAAGCATGCTTCGAATGTTCCGCAGTGTGCGCTGGCGATCGAAGAGATTTTTCTGGAGGCGGGATTTCCGGCAGGAGTGTTTCAGACGCTGCTGATCGGGTCGGGGCAGGTGGATGCGCTGCTGAATGATCGGCGGGTGGTGGCGGCGACCCTGACCGGGAGCGAGCAGGCTGGCATTCAGGTGGGCATCGGGGCAGCGAAGCGGATCAAGAAAGTTGTGCTGGAGTTGGGGGGGAGCGATCCGTTTATTGTGATGCCGTCGGCCGATCTCGATGTGGCGGTGAAGACCGCGGTCGAAGCGCGCATCCTGAACAATGGACAGTCCTGCATTGCGGCCAAGCGGTTCATCGTGGCCGAGCCGATTGCGGCAGAGTTTGAGAAGAAATTTGTGGCGCGGATGGAGGCACTCAAGATCGGCGATCCGTTTGACGAGAAGACGGAGCTTGGACCGCTGGCCACGGCCGATGCTGTGACCACGCTCGACGCCGATGTGCAGAAGACGGTGAAGGCGGGAGCGAAGCTGCTGGCGGGCGGGCATCCGGTGAAAGGGAAGGGAAATTTTTATGCGCCTACTGTGCTGACCAACATTCCAAAAGATTCTCCCGCATACGGGGAGGAATTTTTTGGTCCGGTGGCGTCGATCTTTCGGGTGAAAGATCAGGATGAAGCGATCCGGATTGCCAATGATGTGCGCTTCGGGTTGGGAGCGAGCGCGTGGACCAACGATGATGAGGAGCGCGAGCGCTTCATCAACGAACTGGAAGCGGGGATGGTGTTCATCAACAAGATGGTGGCGTCGGATCCGCGGATTCCGTTCGGAGGCGTGAAGCAATCGGGGCACGGACGGGAGTTAGGGGCGGTGGGCATTCGCGAGTTTTTGAACGCCAAGACGGTGTGGGTGGCTTAGTTTTCGTCGCGAGTGAGTCAGTAACGGTGCGGTCGCCTATATATGTGGTCGGTTTACGCGCTGTTGGTGAACGGTTCGGGCTTAGCGGCGCTGGGAGTGATCACCCTGGCGGCTGTCCCCGGGTGGCATGTCACCAAGGGTGACGTTTTATGGTTTGTTTTCGGAGCGTTTATCGGCATGAGTGCGCTTATGGGCCTGGCAGCTCTCGCCGCTCCGTATTTATTGGCCCTGCTAGGAGTTCGTCGCGACGTTCCGCATGGAGAATTGATTGGTAACGCACTATTAGTTATGGGCGCTGAAGTGGGCGGAACTGGACTGTTGTTTCTAAGTCCGTTTGCGACGACGCGGAAGCAGCCGGCAGTGCTAACTGTTCGCGAGATCGATCCCGAATTTTTCCTGGAGCCTCTTTTCAATCCATGCCTCGGCTTGGCCGACCGAGCGGAAGGTCATGGTCTCCCATCCAACGCGCTCTACGAGGGCTCCCCACATGCGGGCCAAGGCGAAGCCGTGATCTCTGGGAGAGGCGACGGCGAGCAGAACACCGGGCACAGCCATAGTGGCGATGCTGGCATTTTGGGTGACTACGCGGGAGACGTCGGTGTAATCGATGTCCATGGATTCGACGGCGGTGAGGTCGATGAGGGCGTATCGCCATTTACGGATTTCGTCGGGAGTGGCCAGGAAACTGGCGTTGGCGGAGAAAAAATCTTCGATGACCATGGGGCCGCGGCAGTGGTAGATAACGCCCATGGCATCATGCCGGACTTCCACTTCAATTGGCATAGACTTACTTTAATCTATTACGGGCTCTATACCGTCGGGGCCCAGCCCAACCTCAATGGGCGAAGTTACCGTAGCGCTGAAAGCGCGGCGCTACGCAAATCGCGTCCCCCCCAAAAAATCTTTCTCTCCGAGTTGTAACGATGGATTCAAATCCCGGGCAAATCAGGATCCGGATATTCGGACACCTACGGCACGGGAGGACTGATGGTGTTTTCTGCGGTCGTGTCTTCTTCCGCTAATAGGTCTTTCCAGGGACACTCGTCGGTGGTGAAGCGGTGGACGGCTGCTTGTACCTTGTGACTAGTACCACTTTGGCGGACCCAGACGACGCGGTAGCGGGCCTTCTTGCCAGCGTAGAGGATTCCGATCACGTCGCCGGAGCGAAGTTCGGAATCGAGGCCTGAGAGGAGCGCTCCACTCAGGCTGATTTCGCGGGCGCGGGCTTCCTGGAGGAAGCGATCGCCGCGAGTGTCGACGCCCCAAACCGTGAGGACGATGTCGACATCGGTACGAGGTTCGCGACGGCGGTCTTTATTTCCCTCGTCGATGGTTCGGAGATTTCCCATAGCTCTTCTTTCACCCTAACGTTGCATCGGTTGCAGGTAAAGATTCGAGGCGGGGAAGGAGGAACGAAGGTAGCATTCGCTGTTTCGTTTCGGACGTATTCCAAAACGGGAACGCGTGGACACGACAATTCGGAGTCGCAGTGAGGTGCCGATCCTACTGATGGAGCGTTACCTTTGTCAGCACAGCTTGCTGTTTGGCGAGGAGAGAGTGCACTCCCTGGCGCGCGTAGGCGATCATCTTGGTCAGTTGCTGGTCGTCGAAAACCTGGTGCTCGGCGGTGGCCTGGACTTCCACCATCTTATTCCCGGCGGTCATGACGAAGTTCATGTCGACATCGGCGCGCGAGTCTTCTTCATAGCAGAGGTCGAGCAGGATTTCTCCGTCGACAATGCCGACGCTGACGGCGGCGACAAAATCTTTGAGCGGTACTGAGGTCAGGGTTCCGGCGTCCACCAACTTTTCGAGAGCGAGGCCTAGCGCGACGAAAGCGCCGGTGATGGAGGCGGTGCGAGTGCCTCCGTCGGCCTGGATGACATCGCAGTCGATCCAGATGGTGCGTTCGCCGAGGCGACTGAGATCGGTAACGGCGCGCAGGGAGCGGCCGATCAGGCGCTGGATCTCGTGGGTGCGTCCGCTCTGACGGCCCTTGGAAACTTCGCGGGGGGATCGAGTCAGGGTCGAGCGCGGGAGCATGCTGTATTCGCTGGAAATCCATCCTTTGCCCGAGTTGCGCATGAAGGAGGGAACGGTTTCTTCGATGGAGGCGGTGCAGATGACGCGGGTATTGCCGACTTCGATTAGGACGGAGCCTTCGGCCGTGGTGATGAAATCAGGTGTCAAGACGACGGGGCGAAGTTGGTCGGGAGAGCGGTTATCGGAGCGATAGAACATGCTTCGCGATTGTAAATGAGCTGCGAGCTAAGAGCCATGAGTCCACCAGCTGTCAGCTTGGAGCTGCGAGTTTCGAGACGTGAGCTTTTCAGGCAAAGGCCTCGTTTCGCACGAAGCGCGAGATTGAGGGGTTGGAGAAGTCGTCGTAGGAAACCGACTGTCGAATTTTGGCGCTATACCGGAACTAATTCTGCCGAAGCGTTTCTATGGGATCAATCTCAGTGGCGTGGCGAGCAGGGATATAGCTGGCGAAAAACGTCACCGCGATCAGAATGGCTGAGACTAGAACCAAGGTGAGCACATCGTGTGGTTTCACGCCGTAGAGGAATTCGGCCAGCAAGGGCGCGACGGCGAACGATGCGGCCACGCCAATGATCACGCCGAGGAACGAAAGCGTCATGGCCTGCCTCAATACCAGTCGAACCACATGTCGCGGTTGCGCTCCCAGTGCCATGCGCAAGCCCAGTTCGTGGCCACGTTCGCCTACCGAGTACGAGATCACTCCATAAATTCCAATCGCAGCGAGGAGCAACGCCACTCCGGCGAAGATGCCCAACAATTGGCTGAGAGAACGCCATTGCCGGGCCGAATTCGCAACCATCTCGTCGACCCTCGTAAATCCAAACACGGGTGAGTCTGGAGCGATCTCAGAAAGGACAGTACGCACTTTCCGGATCAATGCCGGTGAGACCGACTGGGTGCGGATCACAAGGGTTTTGTGAACGCGGCTCTCCGTCCATCCGGGCACAGTGTGCGGGGGCAGTTGCGGGATGTTGACGTAAGCCTCGGGTTCGGACTCCTGCACGAGGCCAAATCGCTTCACGTTTCCCACGACGCCGACGATTTGCCGAGGCCGCTCTTCGGGGGAGGAATCAAAGGTGATCGTTTGGCCGACGGGATCTTGATTCGGCCAGAACTTTCGGGCCATGGCCTGGTTGATCACAACGCCCGGCGCAGCGGTTTCCGTATCCTGCTCGGTGATGCCGTGGCCTCGAAGGATGGGGATGCCCATCAACGCGAAGTAACTTGGGCTGACACCTGCCAGCAGAACATTCGGCCGTTCTGCCCGAGGAGGGGCGGCGCGGCCTGCAATGGTAAAGCCGGGGAAAGCCGGCTCGGCCTCTTCGGAGAATGGCAGCCAGTCGACCAACGCGACACCCTCAATGCCGGGCATGCTGCCGACGCGTTCCAGCGCCTGACGGCAGAAAATTCCGACGGACGGGTGAATCACGTTCAGCCCGGTTTTGTCTTGCTGGGTCGCGTCCATGTACTTCTCGCCGGTCAGCCGCACTTCCACTGCGAGAAGATGATCGGGATTGAAGCCCGGGCTGGTGCCGAGGATATGAGTCAGAGTGTTGATCATCAGCCCCGCGCAAATCAGCGACACCAGCGCCATCGCGATTTCGGCAACCACGATGATGTTTCGCGTGCGATGACGGGACCGGGTTGCGGTGCTGCGGCCACCTTCACGCAGGCACTCGTTGACATCGTTTTTCGACGCGCGATACGCAGGGATCAGGCCGAACACAAGGCCGGTGACAACGCAAATGCTTAAGGTAAAGAGCAAGACGCGGCCGTCCACAAACACGGTCGTGGTTCGCGGGAACAGTCGGGGGGCCAAAACATCAAGAATCTTCACGCCGCCAAACGACAACGCCAGGCCTAACACGCCTCCGGATAACGAAAGGAGAACGTTTTCGGCCAGCAGTTGACCCACTAGTCTCTTCCGGCTGGCGCCCAGTGCAATCCGCACCCCCATTTCTCTTTTCCGTCCCTCGCCCCGAACCAAGAGCAGATTGGCGACGTTGGCACAGGCAATCAGCAGCACAAACCCGACGGCTGCAAAAAGCAGATACAGCGTCTGTTCCCACCATCCAAACAAGCCCTTCTGCAAAGGATCAACTCTGACTCCCGTACCTTTGTAGACTTCGGGAAAGACCTGGGCCAGATGAAGCGCCGTCACATTCATCGCTGCCTGAGCCTGTTGAACCGAAATACCCGGCTTCAATTTTGCAACGGCAAGCAGAAATCGGGGATCATCGAAACCAGAGTCCGCGGGATCTGCCATGCCGTGGATGAAGTAAACCTCGGGGACTCCTGTGCCAAAAAGGTTGAATCCCGGATTCAGAACTGCAAGCACCGTGGTTGGCGCTGTGTCGACGAAGATTCCGCGCCCGAGCACATTCGGGTCGCCGGCGAAGTGGTGTTGCCAGAATTCGTAGCTGATGGCGACGCCGTCCAATCCCCGCTTCTCAGTCGCGGCGTCCGTGGGGACATTGCCCAGGAAAGTTTTGATACCCAGCAGGGAAAATAGCCGCACACTGACGTGTTGCACACCCACGCGTTCGGCAGAGCCCGCGCCCGACATCGCCACCATGTCCGGGCCCGACACAGACTCGATTTGCTCGAATACCTGGTTGTCGGCTCTCCAATGGGCTACGTCGGTTCCGGAGACGGGTTCGCGCTCATGTGCGAACCCGGGGAAGCGATTAAACAGAGCTACGAGCCGGTCTTGGTCGGGATAAGGCAGAGGACGCAGAAGAAGTGCGTCGATGGCGCTAAAAATCGTGGAGGTCCCGCCGATTCCGACGGCCAGGGTCAAGACGGCGACGATCGTAAAAACCGGACTCTTGGACAGTCCACGAGTCGCGTAGCGAAGGTCCTGCCCCAGGGCGTCGATCCAGTACCCTCTGTACAAGTTTCGGACCATGCCAGAGTGTAACTCGCCTCAGTGACGCCAGAGTAGGTTTCAGAATGAAGTAGCGTCCGACCCTGAATCCGGATTGCCAGTTGTAGCGGTGAGAGCATTTTGCGTCTGTAGATACGGCCCCACTCGTCGGACGCCTTTACGGGCCGGCTTGGAGTTGGGACGTGAGTTGATTTACGGCGGTGACGTCGTAAAAGGATGACAAGTCTGCGTGGCCCGCGAGCGTGTCGCGGTCTTTCCCGTCGACGAGGATCTTCACCTTGAGGATGCCAGGAGTGTTGGCCGAGATGGTGTGGATGAGGGATGCCACCGTGAGTTCTTCGACGAGAACACCGGAGCGGTGAGTATCGGCGAAGGCGGCGTTAAGATCGATGACGGCGACGCCGGGGTCAACGAGGAAAACGCTGCGGACCTCAGAGCCCACACCGAGAACGTGGGGCGACGCTTTGTCGAGGTAGTGAGAGACCAGAGTGCGCAGCAGTTCTTCGGCGCGCTGCTGACGTCCGGAGGGCAGGGGGATTTGGGCCGACTCAGGGCGCAGGCTGCCGTCTTCGTCGTGAGCAACAAAGAGCGTGACTTGTTCGGTTGGTCCGGCGACTGGCGGTGCGAGAGGGCGGGTATCGACCGGGGCGACGGGAGTCGAGACTGCCGTTTTGCGCATGTGCCATGCGTACGTACTCAAGGCGAGGGCAGCGACGAGGAGCACCGAAACCGCGATGACCAACTGTCGTTGGATCATAGAGTGAACCTCGCGAACTGTCTTTGGGCAATGCTCGAGCTGACGGCTTTGCCGTGAAGGTTAGAGTTGCCGTCGAGCTTCCCTCGACCGGACAGCCGAGGGCGGCGGTCTCTAAACTCCGATCGTATGGACTTCATTGCGCGGCTCCCAGTTGATCGCGAGTGGCGGCGACTGCGGTCGCGACCGCGCTGGTGACTAGCTGCTGGTAGTCGGGCGCAGTGAGTTGCGAGGGGTCGGAACCTTGAGGCGCCACCTCGACAGCGATGGCCGGTCCAGTCACGTTGTTCAGGGGGCGCAAGGGAGCGGCGAGAACGCGAACGGGGATCTGTCGCTTTTGCAATTCGGCGGCGACCGCTGCGGCTGTGCTTTGGCTGAAGGGTAGCGAGGAATGCTGAGCGGTCGTCCAGGCGCGGAAGGTTCCGCGGTCGTCGCTGCCGAAGGGAAGCATCGCGGTGTAGACGCGCACCCCATGTCCGTTGGAGGCAGCGTGCAGTGCAATGTAGATGGCGGCGTGGCCTGCGTTCGCGAAGATGGCGCGTTGGTCGACAGAGAGATTGGCATCGGAGTCGCGCAATACCAGGGTAGGAATGCCACGGCTTTCCAGTTCCTGGCGCAGGCTGCGTGCGAGGGCGACGACGACATCCTTTTCCATCAACGTGTTGGTTAGGGTCTCTCCATGGTCGTTGCCGCCATGACTTGCATCGACGACCGCGAAGTACCGGCGGGCCGGCGGAAGCGGAGCGGGTGCTGGACTCGGGGTGATCGGCGTCGGCTGCTGCGTCGTGGGAGGCGTTCCGGCCGGTGTGGAATTCGCGCTTTGTGCAGCCGCGGAGGTGGGCGCGATGGTCACTGTCCGTCCGTCGTTGCTGAAACTCGCGATGACCGGGATGGAAGCATTCACTGTGACAACGGCTGCGCCGTTACTCTCGCTGTAGATGGCCGATGGGATCGCCTTGTTACCGAAAGTAAGAGTGGGTGAGGCAGGGGCGACCAGCGGCTCGCGTGCGAAGGTCATACGCAACGCGCCCGGCTCGGTGGCGATGGTCGGATTGACGGGGGCGGTGAAGTGGAAGACGAGACGTGGCGGATTGTCGCCGGAAAGAGAAGCGGTGAAATGGGTGGCGACGCTGCCGATGAAGAGGCGTCCGGAATCTTCATGCAGCGTGACGGGGCCGCCTAAGAAACGAGGCAGCAAGGAAGGCAGAGCGGCGACGGGAACGAGCCCGCGATTGTTTTCGACAAAGAATTTAGCGATGAGATCGGCATCGCGCCCCTGCACGCGGGCGCGCGTCTTGCCGACCTGGAATTCGCCATCTACGTTGTTGTAATGCAAGCGCCAGCGCTGGCCCTCGGATTTGGCGTTCACTTTGCCGAGCGGTTCGAGGATTTCTAGCAGACCGACGTAATCACGGCTGTCGCGTTGCACGATGGGGAGAGAGTAGTTGGCCGCGACGGAATAGACCGCGAGATGTTTTTCGGCGGGAGCACCCCGCAGAAGAATAGCGCTCACAAAAATCGCGCAGACGATCATCGACCCACCAATCGCGATGATGCGAGCGTGTAACGCCGGCGAGACGTCAGCGGCCCGGGCGGGATGGCTAATCCAGCGCATAGGCAGTTAATCCACTCAGTAGCTTGGGATAGAAGTCGGTCGACTTCTGAGGCATGACTTCTCCGGCGAAGGCCACGTCTCGTACCTCGGGCACGGGACAGGCGTTCATCAGGAAGGCGATGTTGGCTGCGCCTTTGCGAACTTGGTCGAGAGCTTCAGAGGCGTCGCGAAGGTAAGAGAGATTTTGCTGGTTGCGAATGGATTCTTCCGAGAGCTTCAGCACGCCTTCGAGCAGGACTTTGTGCAGTTGTACGACGTCAAGCGCGCGCTGGCGGGACGAGAGGCTCGTCAGGAATTGAGATCCGGCCGCTTTCGGAGAATGCAGAAGGAGAGCGCGGTTGGCGGTGACCGCTAGCAACGCCGTTCCTGCGCGGCCGCGATCAGCCAAGAGCGCAGTAGCTTTAGCAGCATCGAGGGCAGCGGGATCAACATCTTCGACCTCGAAAAACGCGCGGCTCGCGTTCTGGAAATCGTCGACGGAAAACGAAGTTAGAGAATGTACGACGCGATGGGTCGGAAGCACGAGGAGTCCGAGATCGGTCATGTTGACCAGCGTCATCATGACGAATTCGTAGGGAGCTTGCGGATTGGGGGGCGCACCAGCGACCGCTCGGCACTCATTGCGGTAGTTGAGTGCGGTTTCATAGCGGTGGTGGCCATCGGCGATGACCAGCTTCTTGTCCCGCATCTTGTGCTGGACCGAGGCGATTACAGCGGGATCGGAGATTTGCCAGACGCGGTGGGCGACTCCGTATTCGTCGGCGACGTCAATGGTTGGTTTGGCTCCGGGTTTGGGAGTGAGAAGAAAGTCGATTTCACCGGAATCCTCGTACAACAAAAACAATTGTTCATAGTGAGCGCGGGTGGCACGAAGCAGGTCGAGACGATCAGCCTTCGGCTTGGACAGAGTCTGCTCGTGGCGATAGACGACCTTGGCGGAATAGTCCTCGACGCGGCCTAAAGCGATGAATCCGCGGCGCTCAAATTTGGCACCAGAAGGGGCTGTAAAAGCCTGGGAGTAGGCGTAAATTGAAGGTGAAGCGTCGTGCTGTAGGATGCCCTCCGAGCGCCACTGGCGGGCGAAACCGGCTGCACGGGTGTAGACATTGTTTGCAGCATCTTCCGGTTCGCGCTTGCCAAGAATGATGCGCACCAAATTGTATGGGCTGGCGGTGTAGTACCGCTCCTGCATCGCAGGCGTGATTTTGTCATAGGGTTGGGTCACCACCTGATCGGCGGAAACACGCTGCAAGTCGTAACGGAGGGCACGAAAGGGATGTATGTCAGCCATGGGAAACTTTTGATTGTAACAAGATAGGGCAGTGACCGGGACGCCTGTAGACGTCCCGGATTGAAGTTGCGAGTTGGAGACGCAGGCAACCTCTTTTCGTCCGCCGACAACCAAAATGCGGTTTCGGGATTTGTCTCCGAATTTTGACAAAAAGCCTGCGCCACGGGGCAAAAGCTGTGCTAACATCCAGCCCCACTGAGGTTTTTATGGCCCGCCTTTATGAAGGGCGCTGGTCATCTCACCCGATGGCCCTAGTTCGAAGTGGCTGTCAGGTTCTCCCCTGGGACCCGACTCCAGCCCACCTGCGCAAATTCTTCTCCAACATCCATCTGGGGCTTTCCGCCTTGAGCATCGTAATCGCCTTGGCGAGTTGGTGTGTTCCAAGCTTCGGACAGACCGATGTGAACGACGTGCACGTTCAGCCGCGGGAAGTGGAAAAGCCAGCCGAGCCTGTCAAGCCGGATCTTGTGGCCTCGACGACGGGAATGAGTGCGCATGTGCGTCCGCTGAAGGTGGACGTGGATCTAGTGCTGGTTCCGGTCACCATCACTGATCCGATGAACCGGCTGGTGACGGGATTGGACAAAGAAAATTTCCAGCTCTTTGAGGGGAACGCGTCGCAGCAGATTCGAACCTTTTCCAGCGAGGATGCGCCGGTATCGTTGGGCGTGATTTTTGACTCCAGCGGAAGCATGAGCAGCAAGATGGACCGCGCGAAAGATGCAGTGATCGAGTTCTTCAAGACCGCGAATCCGCAGGACGAGTTCTTCATGATCACCTTTTCGGATGAACCCGAGGCGGTGAGCGACTTTACCAGTTCGGTCGATGAGATTCAGAACAAACTGGTGTTCGCCGTGCCCAAGCATCGGACGGCGTTGCTGGACGCGATTTACATGGGCATAAGCAAGATGCGGCAAGCCAAGTACGCGAAGAAGGCTCTGCTGATCATCTCTGATGGCGGCGATAATCATAGCCGCTATACCGAGGGCGAGATCAAGGCACTGGTGAAGGAAGCGGATGTAATGATCTACGCGATCGGCATCTACGATCGCTACGCGTCTGCGACAGAAGAACGCCTGGGACCACAGCTGCTGAGCGACATTACGGAACTGACCGGAGGGCGGGCCTTCACCATTGATAATCCCAACGACCTCGGGGATGTGGCTACCAAGATTGGTGTTGAACTGCGCAATCAATATGTCCTGGGCTACCGTCCAACGAAAATCACGCGCGATGGCAAATGGCGTAAGATAAAAGTCAAGCTGCTGCCACCGAAAGGATTGCCGCCTCTACGGGTGTATGCCAGGACGGGATATTACGCGCCTCAGGAATAGGGCCGCGAGGGTTCTTCTCTTCATGTTGGTGACGTGGGCCGTGCCGCATATGGCGGCGCCCGTCTGGTCGCAAGCGGCCCCGGCTCAGGACCCAAGCAAGCCCAGCGCACCTCCCGCCGAGGCACCTCCGGCTCAAACACCTTCCGCCCAAGCAGCTCCGACGCAGGCACCTCCCGCTACCGCATCGCCTGCGCCGCCGACGGACGCCAAGGGCGCATCACCGCCGCAAGATAAGCCGGCGCAAGACAAGAAAGACCGGGACATAAACGACCAGGGAGTTTTCGTCTTCCGCAAAGACGTGGACGAAGTCCTGCTGCACGCCTCGGTCGTGGATGACAAGCAGCACATCATCACGACGCTGGATCGTAGCGCGTTCACCGTGTTTGAAGACGGAAAGCCGCAGAATATTATCTCGTTCCACAATGTGGACATCCCGGTTGCGATGGGAATTGTGATCGACAACTCGGGATCGATGCGGGAGAAGCGGAACAAGGTGAATCAGGCTGCTCTGAACCTGGTGCGGTCGAGCAATCCGAAAGACGAGGTGTTTGTCGTGAATTTTAACGACGAGTATTACCTCGATCAGGATTTCACGAACAACCTGCTGAAGCTGAAGGAAGCTCTGGAAAAAATCGATGCGCGTGGCGGGACGGCGCTTTATGACGCAGTTGTGGCCTCAGCCGAGCATCTGAAAAAGTTTGCGCGCCTTGAAAAGAAAGTTTTGTTCGTCGTTACCGATGGCGAGGATAACGCCAGCAACGAGACGCTGGAGCAGGCGATCAAGCACTTGCAGGAAGAAAACGGGCCGTCGGTCTATGCCATCGGAATCCTGGGGGATGAAGAACATCCGAAGAGGGCGAGGAAGGCGCTGGATGTGATCGCGCAACGCACCGGCGGGATTGCATTCTTTCCGAAGACGCTGGATGAAGTGGACGAGATCAGCCGGACTGTGGCGCGCGACATTCGGAATCAGTACGCCATTGGGTATCGGCCTACGAATCCACGGGGAAATGGCGGATTCCGGCAGATTCGGGTCGAGGCCAAGGCCAAGGGCCACGGGAAGATGGTTGTGCGCACCAAGAGCGGGTATTATGCGGGCGTGCAGCCTTCGGCGGGAGCCGGCAAGTAGGTCTCGACACAACTCGCTTCAAATTAGCCTTCAACTTGTTAGATTGTGGTGCGAGAGACATTGCGAGCAACGTCTCTGCGAATCATTTCGCTTCGTCCAGTTGCTTTGCGGCTGATTCGATCAGGGACGATTCTTCTTCCAGAGCTTTCGCCACCCTTATAATTTCCTGATCGGCCTCGGCGTAGTGCTTCTGCTCGATGCCTTCCCGCACACTGGGAACGGTCTTCACTTCGTATCCGCTGTAGATTCCCGGAGCGTAAAGCATGTGCTTATACCATGGGCGACGAGGGAGGCCGGCTTCGTTGGTCAACTTTCGTTCGCTTTCCATGAGTTGATGGTTCAGGGTGCGCAGCGATTCTGTCTGACTGTCGCTCAGCGTCGATTGGCGCGCCGATAGAGCCTTGCGATAGTGCTCGGCGCTTTTGGCCAACGACTCCGCAGCGTTTTGCATGGGCGCGAAGTTGAGGTGCGGAGGAATTTCTTCTCGTGTAGGCGCGACTGTCGGACGGCGGGGATCGAGCGTCGCTTTGAAGACGCCTTCGTCGAGTTCCTGGTTGCGCTCGCGAATTTCTTCCTGCTTGTCAGACAGTAGCTTCTCCAAATCCTTTGTGTATTTCTGAATCGTGTCGGCAAAATCGACGAAGTCCAAGGGCAGGATTTCGGCGTCGGCAAGGCGCATCACGGAAGTGCCGACGGTTTGCGAGAGAGCGCGGCCGTAAATGAAATCGTAGTCGGAGAAGTGTGTGTACCAGTAGAAGTCATCGTAAATCGAATGATAAATGCCTTGTTCGTCTTCGCCGGAATATCCCAGATCGAGCGTAGCGACGCCGAGGTGGTCGAGAAATCCGGTGAAGTCAGTGCCCGAACCCAACGCATTGATGCGCAGATCAGGGCGCTGGCGAAGTTCTTTGCGGTCGTCGGCGGATTTGGCTTCGGCGATTTTCGAGAGTTGCAAGCGCTGCCAGACGGTGAGCTTGGTCTCGGGGTCTTCGATATCACGGGCGACCCCGTTGATGAATTGCTCCAGCGTGTGAGAACCGCCCATGGAGAGCAGGCCACGATCGTTGCCGTCAGTGTTGATGTAGACGGCGGCGTGCTGGCGCAACTCATCGGCATGGGCCTCGACCCATTCGGTGGATCCGAGAAGCATCGGTTCTTCGCCGTCCCACGCAGCGTAGATGATGGTGCGCCGCGGCTTCCAGCCTTGCTTGAGCATCATCCCTAGAGCACGGGCTTCTTCCAATAGCGGAGCCTGGCCAGAGACGGGATCTTCGGCGCCGTTGACCCAGGCGTCGTGATGATTGCCGCGGACAATCCACTCGTCGGGGGCAACACTGCCGGGAATTTTGGCGATGACGTCGTTGACTGGTTTGGTGTCCCAGTTGAACTCGAGTTTCAGATGAACCTTCGCAGGGCCTGGACCAACGTGATAAGGGATGGGCAGGCTGCCGCGCCACTCGTCCGGCGCCATCGGGCCTTTGAGCGCAGCCAGTAAGGGCTGCGCATCTCCATAAGAGATCGGCAGAACTGGAATCTTGGTGAGACTCTTTGCTTCCTTCAGCGACAGCCGCTTCGCCCCGGGTGTGGCACCAATGCCAGGCGTGAGCGGATCGCCGGGACTGGCGGAGGCGAAATCCATGACGCTGCCGCGCTGCACGCCGTCAGGATTGCGCATGGGGCCCTGTGGGAAAACGACGTCACGGGTGTAGCCGTCATCTTTTGGTTCTGAATAGATGAGGCATCCGATTGCGCCGTGCTCAGCTGCGACCTTGGGCTTCACACCGCGCCAGGACTGATAGTACTTCGCAATCACGATCGCGCCCTTGACTGAGATTCCAAGGCGATCAAGTTTTTCATAGTCTTCGGGGAGCCCGTAGTTCACGAAGACCAGAGGAGCAGTGACGTCGCCGTCGATGGAGTAGGCGTTGTAGGTGGGAAGCTGCTCCGACTTTTGGTTTGAGGTCGGATCCACGGCCAGAGCGGGCTCTTCGAGTTTCGCGGTGAACTTGGCGGGTTCGACCATTTCGAGCAAGCGGACCTTGGGCGTGGGGAAGAGAACGTCGAAGGTCTCGATGTGGGCGTCGAGTCCCCATTCCTTGAAGCGGGCGAGTATCCATTCGGCATTGTCTTTGTCGTAGGGCGAGCCGACGTGGTGAGGGCGCGCGCTCATGCGGCGCATGTACTCTTTCAAATTGGCGGGATCGGGGATTGCGCGGAACCTCGCTTCCCATTCGCGCTCGGCTTGGCTCGTATTGGGCGCATAGCCTGCGAGGGGAGCCTGATCGGCGCTGAATGCCACAGAGGGGATCATCAGATTCAAGATCAAGAGCAGTGCGGCGAAGCGTCGCATTCAAATCCTTTCCTGTCTGGGATGGGGAGTAATTATAGCCTGAGGTCGGAGTGTTCCTGAACGTACCGTCCCTCAGAGAGAGACGGATCTTGCGAAAACACCTGTTGGATGCGTCCACGCGCGAGATCCTTCGCCCGGCTGGAAAACGCCGGACTTCGGGGGATGATGCCTTCCGTAACGGGGCGGATCTCAGAGCTCGCGAGCACCCGGCAATTGACGATCGTGCGGGCTCTTCCGTAACCTGTAAGGTGACTTCAAAAACTTCTGAAATGTCCCGCCTGCGCGTTGCCGACGACATTACCCAACTGGTCGGCGAAACTCCGATGTTGCAGTTGAAGCGGCTGGTGCCGGCTGGATCGGCAGATGTATTCGCCAAGCTGGAGTATTTGAATCCGGGCGGGAGCGTGAAAGACCGTGCGGCCATCGGCATTATTCGGCGGGCCGAGCAGGATGGGAGGCTTGCGCCCGGTGGCACGATTGTTGAGGCGACCGCGGGAAATACTGGGATTGGACTGGCGCTGATTGGCGTGAACCGCGGTTACAAAGTGCGGCTGTTTGTGCCCGAGCGATTTTCGGAGGAGAAGGTCAAGATTATGCGGGCGCTGGGTGCGGAGGTGGTCCGAACTCCGGACGCGGAGGGGATGCAGGGAGCGATTCGACAGGCGAAAGAGTTAGTCGCAACCGATCCCAAGGCATTTATGGCCGGGCAGTTTGAGAATCAAGCCAATCCTGACTATCACTACGAGACCACCGCTCGCGAGATTTTTGAACAGATGGACGGAAGGGTCGATGCCGTGGTGCTCGGCTGCGGCACCTCGGGCACATTTTCGGGAATCGCCCGCTACCTGAAAGAGAAGTCACCGCAAGTGCTGGCGTATGCGGTGGAGACCCAAGGGTCAATCCTGGGCGGGGGGAAGCCGGGGCCACACAAGGTTGAAGGCATTGGTGCCAGCTTCATTCCCAAGACGTTTGACCGCTCGGTGTGCGATGAAGTGATGATGGTGATGGATGACGAAGCCTTCGGCATGGTGAAGACACTGGCGGCGCAGGAAGGCGTCCTGGCGGGCTCGAGCGGCGGTGCAGCAGTTTTCGCGGCGTTAAAGGTTGCGAAAAAGCTGGGATCCGGGAAGCGGATTGTGACGATCGTTCCAGATTCCGCAGAGCGGTATTTATCGAAGAAGATTTTTGAAGGTGGCCTCTAGCGTTACGGAAGTCAGGACTGCGGATCTCGCAGATATTTCACACTCATGAAAAAAACGAAAGAACCAGGTTTTGCCACGCGCGCCATTCATGCAGGACAGCAGCCGGATCCCTTGACTGGCGCAGTGACGGTGCCAATCTATCCGACCTCGACTTATGTGCAGCAGGGAATCGGCGAGCACAAGGGATATGAGTATTCGCGCGTGTCGAATCCGACGCGTACGCGCTTGGAAGAGAACCTGGCGTCGCTTGAGGGTGGTGTCGCTGCGCGCGTGTTTGGCAGTGGCATGGCGGCGATTAACGCGATTGTCAGCATGCTGAAGTCCGGCGATCACGTGGTGTGTGGCAATGATCTTTATGGCGGCACGCCGCGCTTGTTCAATCAGGTGATGACCGGGTTCGGGCTCGAGTTTTCATACGTCGATACTTCTGAGGCGCAGAATGTGGAGCGGGCCATCCGGAAGAATACACGGATGGTGTACGTGGAGACGCCGACGAACCCGTTAATGCGGCTCAGCGATCTTGCCGCCATCAGCCAAATTTGCCGGCGAAAGAAAGTGGTGCTGGTTGTCGATAACACATTCATGTCTCCTTATTTTCAGCAGCCGTTGGCACTGGGCGCGGATATGGTCGTGCACTCGACCACGAAATTTCTGAACGGGCATAGCGACGGGCTCGGCGGCGTGGTGGTATGCGCCAAGCAGGAGGATGCCGACAAACTTGCGTTTCTGCAGAAGGCGGCAGGAGCGATTCTTTCTCCTTTCGAGTGCTGGCTGGTGCTGCGAGGCGTGAAGACACTGGCAGCGCGCATGGAGATTCACGACCGCAGCGGACGCATCGTGGCAGACTTTCTGTCGAAGCACAAAAAGGTGAAGGCTGTGTTTTATCCCGGCTTGCCGACTCATCCGCAGCATGCGCTGGCACGGCGGCAGATGAGCGGGTTTGGTTCAATGATCACGTTTGAAACCGGCTCCCTGAAGAATGCGAACACCATGCTCAAGAAGGTTCGTGTGTGCTCGCTGGGTGAATCGCTTGGCGGGGTCGAGACGCTCATATCTCATCCCGCGACCATGACTCATGCGGCGCTGGGCGTGAAGGGGCGCAAGGCGATTGGGATCACCGATGGGCTGGTGCGGATTTCTGTGGGGATTGAGGATGTAGACGACATCCTCGATGATCTGGATTCGGCGTTGAACTCGATCTAAGGACGGTACCTTCCTCTCCGTTCGCGGTTTTTCAACCACAGAGGGCACGGGGTTTCCACAGGGTCAGGAGTCAGGATCGCCCTCTTTCACCAGCGAATACGCGAGCCACTGCATATACTCCAAACTTCCGTCCTCGATGCTGATTGCGACGCACTCAGGCAGTTCGTAGGAATGCAGCGCTCGAATGGCGTCGCGAACTTCCGGAAAGCGGTCGGCACTCGTCTTGATCAACAACAGCCATTCGCGGCCGGTCTCTACTTTTTTCTGCCAGCGGTAGATCGATTCGATCCGTGGAACGATGTTGACGCAGGCCGCGAGGCCGCGGTCGACGAGAGCGTGGGCGATCTTGCGGGCCTCGTCTTCGGAGCCTGCGGTGGACAGGACGATTCGTTTGTCAGTCATATAAAATCAGCCGTCAGCTCTCGGTCATCGGCTTCTTGACGGAGAGAGTAGCACTCGTTGCCACGGAATGGGGTCGAATATGTTAACGCAAATCAAATTTGGTACATCGGGATGGCGGGCGGTGATGGCGGAAGAGTTCACATTTGCCAACGTAAAGCGCGCCGTGGGTGGGATTGCCCGCTACGTAGCGTCGCAAAAACCCAAGGGAGCGCGGGTGATTGTGGGCCGCGATCCGCGGTTTTTGGGCGAGACCTTCTGCTCGGTGGCGGCGGAGATTCTGTCGGCGCAAGGGATCGCACCGCTGGTGGTGGCTGATCCCGCACCTACCCCGGCGTTTGCGCACGCAGTGATTGAGAACAAGGCTGATGGGGTCATCAACTTCACGGCCTCGCACAATCCTCCGGAATACAACGGAATCAAGTTTTCGACGCCTGATGGATGTCCGGCGTTGCCGGAAGTCACGAAGAAGATCGAAGCGGAAATTGTTATGGGGGATAACGCGTCGACTGACGGGGCCGAGGTCAATCCTGCGAGTCAGGGATCGCTCGATCCAAAGCCCGGATATTTGAAACGTCTGGCTGAGATTATCGACTTGGAAGTCATTCGCAAGGCCAAGCTACGAGTGGCGTTTGATCCCATGTGGGGCGCGGCGCGCGGGTACTCCGATGAACTGTTGCGGAGTGGGGGAGTGCAGGTGGAAACGGTGCACGATTACCGGGACGTGTTGTTCGGGGGACACGCTCCCGAGCCAGACGATCACTTGCTCGAAGCGTTACGAAAACAAATGCGCGAAATGGGAGCACAAATCGGAATTGCCACCGACGGCGATGCCGACCGCTTTGGCATTGTCGATTCTGACGGAACCTTTCTGCAGCCCAACTATGTGATTGCGATTTTGTTTGATTACCTGGTCGAAAGCCGGGGCTGGAAGAATGGTGTGGCCAAATCGGTGGCGACCACCAATCTGATCAACGCGTTAGCCAAGCGGCACGGCGTGGAACTGCATGAGACTCCGGTGGGCTTCAAGTACATTGGCGAACTGATAATGAAAGATAAGATTGCGATTGGCGGAGAGGAGAGTGCCGGACTGTCGATTCGTCATCACGTTCCCGAGAAGGATGGGCTGTTGGCGGGGCTTCTGTGCTGTGAAGCAGTGGCGCGCCGGGGAAAGTCGCTGGGCGAACAATTAAAGGTCTTGTGTAACCAAGTTGGTTCCTTTTATCCGGAACGGCAGAACTTCCGCTTGACGGCTGAGGTGAAAGCCAAGTTCACTGAGAAGTTGAAGTCTGATCCGAAGGATTTCTGCGGGCATGCGGTGAGTGAGGTGGTCCGCACCGACGGATTGAAGCTGGTGTTCAGTGATGGGTCCTGGGTCTGCTACCGGTTGTCGGGAACGGAACCGGTGGTGCGCGTATACACGGAAGCGCGCAGTGAAGAAGGATTAAAAAAACTGAGCACTGCAGGCAAGCACTGGATTTTCGAGTAGGACAATTTGCAGAAGGAATCGATGGCAAAGCCTTTTTCCAGGATTGCGAAATTCTCGCGGCCGGCTGAGAGCTTGCGAGTGATGGCGGATCGCGCGCCACAGGCGGAAGCATTTGCCGCTTCCTGGATTGAGCGGATTCGGCCGACCACGACCCGCATTTACTCACTACGTCGCCGCATTGCGACCGTAGTAGTGACCGTGTCGGCGGCGGCACTGTTTGTGCACGTTATGTTCGGAGCAAATGGCATGATTGTCTACAAACAGAAACGTGCCGATTATGAGGCATTGCGAAAACAAATTGTGCAGGTGCAGCAGGAGAACGATCGCTACACGCAGCAGATCCAGGGGTTGAAGAGCGACCAGAAATCGATTGAGAAAGAAGCGCGCGAGCAACTGGGGTACGCTAAGCCGGGTGAGTATGTGTATGTGGCGCCGGCACCGGCGAAGACGGCACCGCCAGTGAATCACTCCGCGAGAAAATAAGCCTCTCCATTTTCCTTTGGTGCAACTTCCCGCAACAGGCGTTACCAAGCACTGACAATCCGCAGCTTACTCTGTGGTATATTTCCGGTGCTTCAGTTCAATCGAACGGGGATTGGCCGTTCCCGACAGGGACGACCCGATCTTCGATATGTTGTGGACTTGCGGTGTGGGGCCGCAATTTGAATTACCAAAGGAGAAGAACGGCCATGAGAAAAATTCTATTGATTTGCCTTGCGTTAAGTTTTGTGTTCGCCCTATCGGCGATGGCGTTCGATGACATGGGGAAGAGCACGACGGTCAACGGCTGGATCACTGACGCGAAGTGCGGCGCCAAGGGCGCGAATGCGGCTGGTGAGGCTTGTACGAAGAAGTGTGTGGCCGGCGGCGAGAAGATGGTTATCGTTACCGACGGTGACCAGAAGGTGCTCGCGGTCGACAACCAGGACGCGCTGAAAGGGCATGAGGGCCATCACGTCACCGTGACCGGCACAATGTCGAAGGACGCGATGCATGTGTCCAGCGTCAAGATGATGTGATTGGTTTTACAAACTCAAACAGATTGAGGGGCGGCTAAGGCCGCCCTTTCTTCTTGGTTCTCAGTCTTGTCGAATAATGGTGAGAGAGACGCTGCAAGCAACGTCTCTACGATTAGCGCACTACTCCTTCCAGCGGCGAGCTGGCTGTGGCGTATAACTTTCTTGGCATCCTGCCTGAAAGATAGGCTTGGCGTCCGGCTATTACTGCGTGATGCATGGCTTCGGCCATGAGTACGGGATCCTGGGCATTGGCGATGCCGGTGTTCATGAGAACAGCGTCGGCGCCGAGTTCCATTGCGATGGCGGCGTCGGAGGCAGTCCCGACTCCCGCGTCTACGATCAGAGGCACGCCCGTGATCATTTCCCGCAGGATGCGGATGTGAGCCTGATTTTGAATTCCCATGCCGCTCCCGATGGGAGCGCCCAGAGGCATGATCGTGGCGGCTCCTGCATCGATCAGTCGCTTCGCAAAAACGATGTCGTCTGACGTATAGGGAAGCACGGTAAAGCCTTCTTTCACCAGTACGCGCGTAGCTTCCAGAGTTGCCTGGACATCAGGATATAGCGTGGCCTGATCGCCGATCACTTCTAACTTGACCCAATCGGAAAGGCCGACTTCGCGGCCAAGGCGTGCGGCGCGAATGGCCTCGTCTGCCGTGTGGCAGCCGGCAGTGTTGGGCAACAGAAAATATTTCTTGGCATCGATGTAGTCGAGCAGGGACTCCTTACTCCGATCGAGATTGACGCGGCGCACGGCGACAGTCACCATTTCAGCGCCGCTGGCTTCGAGGGCGCGAGCCGTTTCCTGGAAGGATTTATATTTTCCCGTGCCCACGATGAGGCGCGAGCGGAAGGAGCGTCCGGCAATGATCAATGAGTCCGACATGCAACTATTGTAGCGCTGTCATTGCGGGGCTTGAAGGACTCGATCTGGAGACGTGACAGGCACCGCCCCGACTCCGAGGCGGCCTTGGGACAGCCAACGCTACGTCGCCGCTACGACTGCGTTACTGTCGCTTCGGCGTGCGCATACAGATCATCGATCTGGCGGCGGTAGCGGTCTTCGATTACTTTCCGTCGCAGCTTCATAGTCGGCGTCATGGCGCCGTTCTCGGGAGTGAATTCTTCGGCCACCACAAGAACACGTTTCATCTTTTCAAAGCGGGCGAGGTTGCCATTTACGCCCTCGACGATGCCTTCGTAGAGAGCTTGCACCTTTGGGTTCGCAACCAGGTCAGCGCGCGAGGTGAAGGGGAGATTGTTTTCCTGCGCCCATGTTTCAAGCGCAACAAAGTTGGGGGACACGAGAACCGTGGGAAACTTGCGGCGGTCGCCGAGGATGGCCGCTATTCCTACTAGAGGATTGAGCTTCAGAGAATTCTCGATGGGCTGCGGCGCAATGAACTTTCCCCCGGACGTCTTGATGAGATCCTTTTTGCGATCCGTGACGGAGAGATATCCGTCCGCATCGATGTTGCCGATGTCGCCCGTCTTGAACCAGCCATCGACTAAAGCTGCCTTGGTTTCTTCGGGCCGATTCCAATAGCCCTGGAACACGGACGGGCCGCGAACCAGGATTTCGCCATCTTCGGCGATGCGGACTTCGAGGTTGGGAAGAGTTTTTCCGACGGTTCCAATGCGGTGATTAAGTGGTGTGTTTACGGCAATGACAGGCGAGGTCTCCGTAAGCCCGTAGCCTTCGTGAATGCGGATGCCGGCGTCGGCGTACCACTCGGCCAATTCGCGTCCAAGCGGCGCTCCGCCGGAGATAAAGGTCTCGACCTTTCCGCCCATGCCTTGCCGAATCTTGGAAAAGACGAGCTTGTTGGCCAACTTCCAACTACGCGATGTCGGAGTCCTTCCCGCAAGAATTTCAGGTTTGTTGTGCTTTCCGACAGAGAGGGCCCATTCGAAGATGGCGCGTTTGGGTTGTCCTTTGGCCTTCTGCGCCGCCTGCGCATAGATCTTTTCGTAGACGCGAGGCACCGCGACAAACACTGACGGCTTAACCTCCATAAGGCTTGCAGGCAAGCGGTCAAGGAAGGGGCAATAGGCCAACGTGACGCCGTGATAGAGCATGGCGAAGTCCACGTGGCGGGCGGTGATGTGGCACAGCGGCAGAAACGAAATGCTGATCAACCCGGGCCGCATGTTGAAACCCAACAGGGAACATTGAATGTTGGAAGCGATGTTGCCGTGGGTGAGCATCGCTCCCTTGGAAGTTCCGGTTGTGCCCGAGGTGTAGACGATGGTAGCCAGATCATGGGGACCGATGGAGCGCGCCTTGGCTTCGATTTCAGGGCCGAGGTCCTCGGGGCCTTGTAGCGTGATCTGGTTCATGGTCACGCATTTTCCCGCGAAAGGAGCGAGATCTCCGTTGAACTCCACCGGATCCATGACCACGATCTTCTCGATCTGGGTTTGCGGGAGAATGGAGAGGACCTTGTGCAATTGCTGGTCGGAAGACAGGAAGATGGTGCGGCATGCTGAATCATTGAGTACGAAGGCCGTTTGTTCGGAAGTGAGGGTCGTGTACAGAGGGACAGTGACCGCTCCAAGCAGAAGGCTGGCAATATCAGCCATAGGCCATTCGGGACGATTTTCGCTGAGAATCGCGATGCGATCGAGCGGCCGAATCCCCCACGCATGAAGTGCCCGCGCGGTGCGGGCCACACTTCGGCCAAAGTCGCGTGACGTGATCGGTAGCCACTTTCCCGCCTCGCGGTAGAGCAACATGCGGTCCAGATTGCGTTCGACCGCGGCGAAGAATATGTCGTTCAGCGTAGTGATGCTCATTGCGTCTTTCGGGGCCCTGATGGTGGAGACCATGATCGACACCTATGCGCACTGGCTCCGACAAAACTTTACTGGGTTGCCGGTGGTTTGAGCAATGCGTCTGGTCACACCTTGATACTGTGGGGTTTACCAGGCGGACAAGGCAAGGTATCCTTGGACCACTGCTCCTGTGGAGGAGTTCAATGCAAAAGAAACGCTCAGCGATCCTGACGGTTGGATTATTTCTGGTGATGGCCACGGGATTGTTTGCACAAAGCAAGGAGGACTCTGGCATGCCAAAGGTCGGTGACATGGCGCCGGATTTCACGCTGAAACACTTTGACGGCAATGACCTCAAAGACGTGAAGTTAAGCGACTACCGGGGCAAGAAAAACGTCGTTTTGGCGTTTTATATCTTTGCCTTTACCGGTGGTTGAACCCAGCAAATGAAAAACTTCCAGCAGAATTTGAAAACGCTGGAAGCAGCCGACACCCAGGTCCTGGGTGTGAGCATGGATAGTGCCTTCGCCAACAAAGCCTTCGCCGACCAAATCGGAGTGACGTTCCCCCTACTGAGCGATTGGGGCGGTAAAGTAACCCACGAGTACGGAATCTACAAAAACGAATACCAGGCGCCGCGCCGCGTGAACTTCCTGATCGGGAAAGATGGAAAGATCCTGGAAGAGCAAGTGGACAAGGACGCCATCGATCCCACGAAGATCGTGGACGCCTGCCAACGTCCGAAGATGAAAAACTAATCACCCACATCAGCTCGCAGAGACGTACCTTGCTACGTCTCTGCGGGCGGCATTTTCAGGCGATAGCTGGAGAGACGTTGCAAGCAACGTCCCCACGATTCCCTCCCAAATGGCTCGCCGGTAAGCACTTCCCCTGCCGGAAACTAAACTGTCTCTATTGGGTTTATACGGAAGTCGGTAAGATCACGACATACGGATTCTGTTCCGTCGGGGCAAACCTATGAAGACACGCAACTTGTGGGTATGGATGGTGCTACTGGCGAGTTTTGCATTCTTGACGCAGGCCTCGAAGACCGCACGAGCCCAAGATGATCCACAGATTCAGGATCAGGGGCAAGATCAGGGTCAAGCTCAAGATCAGCCGCAAGGTCAAGATCAGGATCAGAGCCCGGAGCAGGATCCCCCAGGTCGCGTCGCGCGACTGAATTACTCCCAAGGCTCCATCTCATTCCGGCCGGCAGGCGAAGACGACTGGGTGACGGGCGTGCCCAACCGCCCAATGGTTACGGGCGACGATCTGTGGGCTGATGAAAATTCGCGCGCCGAAGTACACATTGGTTCCACGGCGATCCGCCTGGGCGCGAAGACCGGAATCACTTTCCTCGCGCTCGATGACCACACCACTCAGATTCGCCTGGCAGAGGGATCGATGATCCTGCGAGTGCGGCATCTGGATGATGAAGACTCGTACGAAGTGGATACGCCGAACGTTGCGTTTACCCTGCTGCAGCCGGGCGAATACCGGATCGATGTTAGCGAAGACGGAAGCCGGACTATTACCAACGTCTGGCACGGTCGCGGCCGGGTTACAGGAGGAGGCTCCTCGTACACCGTGGTCGCAGGACAATCTGCCACTTTTTCAGGCAACGAACAGCATCTCGACTACGATCTCGGGCAGCTTCCCAACCGCGACGGTTTTGATGAATGGGCCTTCGATCGCGATGATCGGGAAGATCACGCCGATTCCGCGAATTATGTTTCGCGGGAAATGACTGGCTATGAGGATCTCGATGAGTACGGTGACTGGAGTTATGTTGCAGGCTACGGTCCGTGCTGGCATCCGCGCGCCATCGTTGCCGGCTGGGCTCCATATCGCTTCGGCCACTGGGTCTATGTTGGGCCGTGGGGCTGGACTTGGGTGGAAGATGAGCCTTGGGGCTTTGCGCCTTTTCACTACGGACGCTGGGCGTTCGTCAGCAATGGCTGGTTTTGGGTTCCGGGACCGGTTGTAGTACGGCCCGTGTGGGCTCCGGCGCTGGTAGCGTTCGTCGGAGCCGGGCCAGGATTCCGCTTCTCTGCAGGCGTTGGTGTGGGATGGTTCCCGCTGGCTCCAGGAGAAGTTTATGTGCCCGGATATCGCGTGAGCCGCAGGTACGTCACCAACGTGAACATCACCAATACCACGGTGAATGTCACGCGGGTGACCAACGTCTACAACACGGTGATCGTCAACCGCAATACAACGGTCAACAACATCACATACGTGAACCAGCGCGTGAACAACGGTGTGACCGTGGTTTCGCACGACACGTTTGTGAACGCGCGTCCGGTGGCCGGGAACGTGATGCGAGTGGATCAGCGGGAACTGGCAAGTGCGCCGGTCAGTCACATCGTGCGCGCCGAGCCAATTCGCAGCAGCGTGGTGGGAACGGGACGGCCTGTGTCAGTGCAGCCGCCGGCAGCGGTGCTTCGCCGCCCGGTGGTTGCAGTCAGGACGCCTCCGGCTCCTCTCCGGCCGATCGACCAGCGGCAGGCGCAAGCTGGCGGACACCTAAATGAGCAAACGCTT
>Ga0070711_100000136_pt1 | contig 39150 bp, 34 predicted proteins | sample LARL53metaG_FD_65452 | JGI IMG/M metagenome (GOLD analysis project Ga0070711, IMG submission 65452) | Corn, switchgrass and miscanthus rhizosphere microbial communities from Kellogg Biological Station, Michigan, USA - LAR L5-3 metaG | ecosystem: Host-associated > Plants > Roots > Rhizosphere ... | reverse complement strand
AGTATGGCGAGATACGACAACAGGCTCTGGTGACATTTACTTTGAACGCAGTACTGATGGTGGTGCAACATTCAACGGTGGTACAGCAGGCTCTCCTGGCTCTCCAGTCAATCTCAGCACGTCCTCCTCTACTGGATCTTCAACTTTACCTCAAGTCAAATCATCTGGCTCTAACGTGTACGTAGTATGGCAGGATGCCACAACAGGAGGTGGTGACATTTACTTTGAACGCAGTACTGATGGTGGTGCAACATTCAACGGTGGCACTGCAGGCTCTCCAGGTGCGATAGTAAATCTCAGTCTCAGTAATACGGGAGCTTCAATTACACCACAATTGTCCATCTCTGGTTTCAATGTCTATGTAGTGTGGCGTGATGCAACTCCTGGAAATAATGAGATCTTTTTTAGTGCAAGCTCTGACAGTGGTGCAACATTCAACGGTGGTACAGCAGGCTCTCCTGGAAATCCAACAAACATCAGCAATACAGCAGCCTCATCAACAACACCACAAGTATCTGCATCTGGAGCAATTCCTTATGTGGTATGGAGCGAGGGCACATCATCTCCAATAAACATATTGATAGCAAGTGCATCTTCAAGTTCGACTGGGGTATCACTTGACAAGACACAATACAAACAAAGTGACACTGCAACACTTACTGTAACATCACTTGCATCAAATACAAATCCATCCGTTGCAGATACAATATCGGCAACGGTAAAATCCACATCTGATCCAACTGGGATAACTGTACCACTTACTGAAACCGGTATTAACACTGGAACATTTAGCGGTCCGTTCACCTTTACTACTAATTTATCCTCTGGAACCTCATTGAAGACAAGCCCGGGAGATACCATAACTGCAACCTTTAGTGGACAATCAGGAACTGCAACAATATTTTCAAGAACCATATCCTTTGATTTTTCTACATATACGCTGAGTAGTCTTGCAATAGTTACAGTCAACGATCAAAACTCTATCACAAATTCTTCCATTGTAGAAACAATTCCAGTTACTGTAAAATCTACCACTACTCCATCTGGGATATCATTAACACTCACTGAAACAGGCGCAGGTACTGGAATATTCAAAAATACTGACTTGATATTTACCACTGGAACTGCACAATTTCAAGTAACAGATACGGCAAAGATAACACAGCAGGAAACAGGAGGCGGACAGGCAACAAACAATGTGATAGATACACTGCCTGTAACTGTAACATCTACTACAGATCCAGTAGGACTTAACCTCACGCTTACAGAAACTGGTCCAAACACTGGTTCTTTTGGGGGCACACTTGGATTTACAACTACAGGCTCATCATCTGGAAATGTACTGAAGGTATCAAATGGTGATATCATAGGAGTTACATATCTTGGAGAGACTGCAAGAGGACTAGTAATTCCAAATTCAAATCCAGGTGTAGGTGACCTGCCTTCTGCAATAGGTGATACCATTACTGCAACATATCTTGGTTCGACTGGAACTGCTACAATAAATCCAGGTTCAGGGGGTGGTGGAGGCGGAGGTGGACTGATAAGGCCTGGACTTGTGCTTGATGTAATTGCATCTACTGTAGGTGGTGGTCCGTCAGTATCACCCTCGCTTGATTTGGGACGGCTTGCTGCTACTACAGGAGTACTGCCAGACGATGTACGAAACCTAGTTCTGCACCATGATCCGTTCAAGCCAATACCGCCAATAAAGAATAGTTCATTTGATCTTCCATTATCAATTGATGGTGATGGCTATGCTCTTGGAGGAGCTACCAATACCATATCCACTGAGGAAAAATATACTGGAAAACCTATAGACATATTGCTTGATTTCTTGTCAAGCAATGAAATTGTGCATGCGGGATTTTACATGAACTTGCCTCATGCTTCTGATGATTTGTACAAGAGTGATACCTACATGATATATGAAAAAGGTGAGCCCTTGAAGATAGTTGACCCGCATAAATTCTTTGATAATGTCCAGTTCAATATGACAAAATCAGGCATGAAAAATACAATTGATTATAAAATCACATTTGCAAAACCCATGAACAGATCCGATATTGATTTTCGCATATGGGATCAGGCACATTCCTCTACTGATACTAGAGTACTTGATGCCTTAGAGATAGTTACCTTGCCAAATACAACAAATGCATCCAGTATAGTCAATCCAAGTAATGTTACAAACACGAGTCCAAAAAATAATCTTACAAGCATGGTTAACTCAAACAGTACCAGCATGATGAATCTGCAAAATAATACTGCCATCTCTGCAAATCAAACAGATTCCATGTCTGTAATCAAGATGTGGGGTGGATATTCCTCAAAATCTATCTCAGACTCTGAATTACTTAGAGATCTTGGCATGCACGGAAATCACATACCAAACTGGCTGATGAAATCAACACGCCTGCTTGTCAACGGGGACATGTCAGAGGATGAATTTCTAAATGTACTAAAATACATGTCTGAAAAAGGCTTCATAAAATAGGTCTGAAAAATGTCCGAGTTTAGCTTATAGCACCTTTCAAGAAACATTATTTCTCCAAATGATATCTGCATCGGAACTTGTTGCCGTATACTTTTAACTGAAATAACAAATGAAGGATTTTTGTAGAAAATCTTACAGGATCAAAACCTATGTTGAATTTAGGATCTTGTCTATTCATTAAATGTTGAATTAATCTGTAAATCATTATATTACAACATTAATTTCCAGCTTTTGGATTGTTAAACTATGATGTTCTGAAAAAATATGACAAAAGTGGTATACATAAAATCTATGACACATGGCCTGATATTGCAAAAGAATTTTATGCAAAAAAATATGACAAGCCTGAATTTGGAGGAATTGACCAGATTATTTTTACTGGAATGGGAGGTTCTGGAGCAATAGGTGATACACTTTCTGCCATTGTCTCAAAAACAAACCTGCATTTCTCTATAGTAAAGGGTTATCATCTCCCAAAGACTGCTGATTCCAATACTCTGGTTGTGGCAACAAGTGCATCTGGGAATACTCTAGAAACACTCACTGTTCTTGACAAGGCAAACAAAACTGGCTGTAAAATAATTGCATTTTCTTCTGGTGGGAAGATGGAACAATATTGTACAAAAAATAAAATAAAATACCTGAATATTCCAATATTGAACTCTCCACGAGCCTCATATCCTGCTTATCTGTATACTATCTTGAATGTTCTAGATAATTTGATTCCAATAAAAAAAAATGATGTATTAGAATCAATCACGCTTCTTAAAAAAACTCAAACGAAAATTCAATCTTCAAACCTTGATGATAATCCGGCCCTAATGTTAGCCACATGGATTTCTGGGATTCCTGTAATTTATTATCCGTCTGGCTTGCAGGCTGTTGCAACGCGCTTCAAGAATTCTCTACAAGAAAATGCAAAGTCACATGCAATTGCCGAAGATGTAATTGAAGCCTGTCATAATGGTATTGTTGCATGGGAAAGACCGTCTATGGTAAAGCCAATTTTGATACAGGGTAAAGATGACTATGTAAAAACTAAGGAATTGTGGAAAGTCATAAAAGAATACTTTGTAAAAAACAAAATTGAGTACAAGGAAGTGTATTCAATAAATGGTAACATACTTTCCAAAATTGTAAATCTTGTATATCTGTTGGATTACACGTCAATTTATCGAGCCATGTTTTCTAAAATAGATCCTACGCCAGTAAAGTCGATTGATTTTATAAAAAGCAAATTCTAGTATAAATTCTAACTAGACCTATTCTTACTCAATATCTCGTTATACATGCTTGAAACTTTCTGATACATAGTTTCTTGATTATATGACTCCTCTAGTAATTTACCTCCATTTTTTCCCATTGTGGATGCTTCTGAAGGATTTTTTACAATTTTTATCAAATACTCTGCCCAGACATGTTCGTCATGTGGATCCAAGACATAACCATTTTTTCCATGAGTCACAATATCTGACATTGGTTTAATGTTTGAAACAAATACTGGTCTTTCTTGAGAAAAAGCCTCCAAGATTACTAGCCCAAAACCCTCGCATAGGCTTGGAAAAACTAACGCACTTGACTGGGAAATTAATTCAATCTTTGCTTGAGCACTGACATATCCTTTAAACTCAACATTTGATTCTATCTCTAAATTTTTAGCCAATTTTTCTAGAGTTTCCCGATGTGGACCATCTCCAACTATTACAAGCTTTATTTTTGATTCAATTTTCTTTGCAATGTTTATTGCTTTTAGTATCACTTCAATATTTTTGTAAAAGACAAGCCTGCCCACATAAACAAATTGATATGGATTACTTTCTAGTGCTTTACTATGGTTGATTTCAATTGTATTTGGAATTACATAAATGGGTTTTTTTGTTCCAATTTTTAATAAATCATCTTTGGTTGCATCACTAACAGTATGGATGGCACTGCATTGTAATTTAACAATCATTTTTTCAAAGAAGGGAGCTAGAGAAACGTTTAGTCTTGAGATATTGCTTTGTTTACCCCATAATTTCCAATAATTTTTTCCGCACAATGAAAATACATCATGAACTGTTGTAATGTGTGATTTGCCAGTCAAAGTTGATAACATGGAACCTGCCAGTGCTGGGGCAAAATTATTTGAATGAATCATGTCTATTTTTTCTTTTTTTATTATACTGATACCTTTTCTTAATGTGTTCAACGAATACCTTAGATTGTCTCCAAATCCGGAAGGCAGACCGCCCTTGTATTCAAGAACTGGAGGGACAAATATTATCTTGATATTTTGATGGGTGAGATAAGTCTCACCGTCTATCTGATTAGTTATTACCCATATTTTATTTCCATTATCTGCTAGTGTTCTTGCTATCAAACTAAATACATATTCTCCCCCGCCTCTGGTAGTTGAAAAAAATTGGGTAAGCAAAAGTATGTTCATGATTTAGATACTAATTACTTGAGATCTGATACACATATGTGTAATGATCAATTTTCTAAAATTTTATTTACAACTTCAAGAATGTTTCCGTTTGTCTTCATCTTGATTCCTAAAATTCCAACTTGTCTAGCGGCTACGATGTCGCTTTCACTATCGCCTATCAAACATGAAAGTTTTTTAGAAATGGAATGCTCCTGAATAGCTTTTTCTAACATGTCTGTCTTTGGTTTTCTACATGGGCAATTTTCGTCTGGTCTATGAGGGCAGTAATATATTGCATCTACATGAGCGCCACTCTTCTCAAGTTCTTGTTTCATGATTCCGTGAATCTTGGAAAGTTCTTCATGAGACAATAATCCTCTATTTATGGCTGATTGGTTTGTTACTATGATGACAAGATAGTTTTTATCATTGAGTAACTTGATTGCCTTTGATACATCAGTTAACATTACAAACTCATTTACACTTTTTACATAATCGTCTTTCTTCTTGTTAATTACTCCGTCTCTATCCAAAAAGACTGCTTTGTTCAACAAGATGATTTAAAATAATTCAAATATTATTCAATTGATCCTAAAACCAAGATGTTGGCTCAATTTTTAATAATTGAGAAATACGATATATAGTCTGATGTGATACCACGAATAGATGGAAAAAATTATTCGTAGCAGATCACCGTTAAGAATAAGCTTTGCAGGCGGCGGGACTGATGTTCCACCATATCCGGATCTATATGGTGGAGCTGTAATAAGTACTACAATTGATAGATATGCCTACGTTACGCTAAAAACAAATTCGCATAAAGGTATTCGAATTATCTCTCAGGATTATAATTTATTTGAAGAATTTCAAAAAATTTCAGATATGAAAATAGACGGAAAAACAAATTTGATAAAAGCTGCTGCAATTCAGGCTGGATTGAAGAACACAAACTTGGATATCATTGTCCATGTTGATTCTCCTCCAGGCTCTGGTCTTGGGTCATCATCTGCACTTGCAGTGGGACTTGTTGGATGTTTATCAAAATATCTTAACGAGCATCTTACAGCCTATGAGATAGCCGAAAGGGCAATTGAACTTGAAAGAAAATGGCTGAATATAATGGGTGGATATCAAGACCAATATGCATCTACTTTTGGCGGATTCAATCTCATAGAATTTGGCAAATCGGTCATTGTAAATCCGTTAAGACTACGAACCGAGGTTCTGCAAGAATTACTTGCCTCCATGATTCTTGTAGATACTGGAAAAACAAGATTGTCAGGTAATATTCTAAAACACCAAATTAGTAAATATGAAAAAAAGGATTCAAAGACACTTGAACATTTGGATGAAATCAAAAAACTAGTTTATGATCTAAAAGATCATCTGCTGCGAGGAAATATACTAGAAGTAGGTCATTCACTTGACATGCACTGGAATCATAAAAGAAAGATCGACAAAAACATAACCAATTCTAGAATTGATTCAATATACAAGAAGGCCAAGGAAGCAGGAATCTTTGGTGGTAAATTGCTTGGAGCAGGTGGTGGTGGACACATGCTCTTTTTATGTGAGCCAGACAGGAAACATGAGGTCATCAAGGCAATCAAAAAAACTGGCATTGAAATTGTGAAGTTTAATTTTGATAACGATGGTCTTAGGACATGGATGTTAGAAGACCAGCGAGTAGTATACTGATAAAGATTAGGCGTAAAATTTGCTTATGAGATATTTACATTTTATTTGGTTGAAATGACCTCTCAAGCAGTAATTCTGGTAGGAGGTCTTGGAACCCGGCTACGAGATCTAATCAGTGATAGGCCAAAACCAATGGCTCCAGTTAATGGAAAACCATTTCTGGAATATCAAGTGGAATTTTTAAAAAATAATGACATCAAAGAAATTGTTTTTTCTACTGGATATATGGGTGAAAAAATAGAGGAGCACTTTGGTTCAGGAGACAAGTATGGAATTCAAATAAGATATGTAAAAGAAAAAGATCTGCTAGGTACTGGAGGCGCCATAAAAAATGCAATAAATATCTTGGAAGAACAGTTTTTTGTACTAAATGGAGACTCTATGTTTCTGGTTGACTTGAGTTCCATGGTCAAATTTCATAACCACCATCACGCCGATCTTACAATATCTCTTGCAAAAGTAAAACAAAAGTCAAGATTTGGAAATGTACAGGTAAATGACAAATTCCAAATCATAGAATTTGCTGAAAAGGAGAATATTACAGGAGATTTGATAAATGGTGGAATATATTATTTTGAAAAAAATAATTTTGACTGGAATACATTTCCTGAAAAGTTTTCCATAGAAAAAGAGTTCTTTCCGCAGGTTGTGAAAAAAAATAATGTTTGTGGATTTATCTCAGATTCTTATTTTATTGACATTGGAACAACAGAGGATTACAAAAGGTTTGAAAATGACATTTCTAATGGTTTAGTAAAGTTGTAATTGTATAATTAATCTTTTATGATTGAATTTTCAACAAGATCGCAAATTATGTGCCAAACAAGTATGTGTGCCTCTTGAATTCTTGGTGTGTTTTTGGATGGTACGCACAAACAATAGTCTGTTAAACTCTGCATTAAATTCTCCTCAGAGCCTGTAAACCCTATGGTCTTGGCACCTATTTTTTTTGCAGCTTCTAATCCCTTTATCACATTTATTGATTTACCACTAGTACTAATTCCAACTACTACATCCTTGGACTGTACTCTAGCTTTTACCTGTCGTGCAAATATCTCAGAAAAATCATAATCATTTCCAATGGCAGTAATGGTGGAAGTGTTAGTTGTAAGCGCCTCAGCTGGTAATGGTCTTCTTTCCCTTGTAAATCGACCTACAAATTCTGCTGCTATGTGTTGGGAATCTGCTGCACTTCCTCCATTTCCAAATAGGTAGATAGTGCCATTTTTTAAGAGAACCTCAGAGATACAATTGCTAATTTCTGATATTGTGTTGCATAGATGATCTCCCATTTTTTGTTTTATCTCTATACTTTCTGCTATTGTCTCTTTGATGAATTCCTTAGGGGCTTTCCTAGTATCCTTTATCATTGGTTATATTTTCAGTTTCATACCTTTAAAAAGTGAGCTGAGACCAAATGGATGTGTTAATTCCAAGTTCTTGGCTAGATGAATTTCAAGGAAATTAATCATATATGATGTGTGAACATAATATCAATTTCTTCAGAATCTATTTTGTCGAAAACCTATTTCACATATGCAAAATCCGGCCTCTTTGATGTATGATGAAATAATTATTTAACTAATTATGATATACCAAAGAAACTCTAATCCATACTTTATTGCTTTTATCTTCTTATCAGATTCAGTTTTTGATACTCCAATACGTTTCTTGAAGGTTATGGGAACCTCAACAATTCTAAGATCATGTTTCAATCCTAACATAGTTGTATATAATGCAAATAATCCGCTGGTTGGTTTGATCACCACCTCGTCAGTATCTGGATATGTGAAATCATGAATCATTTTTTCTAATGCATCTCTTCTTATACATCTATACGAACATCCTACATCAGTTAAATTTACAACTCCCATGTGTAATAAGCTGAAATATTTTATCTGTATGAGTTTGGCCAAAAAGAAGTTTCCCCATACGTAAAACATTTTATTTTGATTTCCTTTTTCAGATAACACCTGTACTTGTCTTGTTCCTATGACCATGTCTGAATTATCTAAATATGGAACCATTTTCAAAAGATCGTAACCATTGAATGTTCCATCCGATTCTGATAAGACAATTATATTTGCATCAGATTTTAAAGATTCTTTTAAACCCATAACACAAGAGTGAGCATATCCTTTATTTTCCTCCTTTCTGATTACTCTTGCTCCACAACGTTCTGCTATTGATACAGTATTATCTGTACTATGGTTGTCAATAACCAATACATGCTTTACATTTTTTTGTTTAATGTAATCCATCACAACTCTTTCTATTGCAAGCTCTTCATTGTAGGTAGGAATGATTACAAATATTTTTGCATCGTTTATTGGTTGGTATGTAAGATAATGTAGATTGGGGTTTGTTTTGTAATGTTTTCGTTTGAGTGCAAAAATGAAGGCGGAAGCTAACCATAAAACATCTGCCAATAAAATCCATTTTAGATATGTGGAATAATAAACTCGCTCTACGAAGTTCATACCTTGCAGTAAAGTCTGCAAACCATGCGTTGCCCAAAAGATTAGGTTGACTACAATGAATGTCAAGTTAACCAGAAAGAGCACAGCAAATGATATTGCAATTACTGCATAAAGTAATCCCATGTGGCTCTCATTTTGGTTGGCGATAAATAAATCAATATAATAATATCTTACAAAATTGCTAAACAGAGTATGAAAGCAGTTATTCTGGCAGGGGGGATGGGTACAAGGATAAGTGAAGAAACTTACTTACGACCAAAACCAATGGTAGAGATAGGAGGCAAGCCAATTCTTTGGCACATTATGAAGATGTATTCAGCTCACGATATCAATGACTTTGTAATATGTCTAGGCTACAAAGGTTATTTAATCAAAGAATATTTTGCAAATTATTTTCTACACATGTCTGATGTGACTATTGATATCAAAAAAAACGATATAAAAATTCATCAGATAAATGCGGAACCTTGGAAGATCACTCTTGTAGATACTGGTGAGGACACGATGACTGGAGGTAGGATAAAACGCATTTCAAAATACGTTGATACCACATTTTGTTTAACATATGGAGATGGTCTAAGTAATGTGAACATTTTAGATACTATTGCTTTTCATAAACGACTAGGAGTAACTGCTACTTTAACTGCAGTACAACCTCCAGGAAAATTCGGCGCTTTAGTATTGGATGGAGACAAGGTTAGTATTTTCCAGGAAAAACCACGAGGAGATGCTGGATGGATAAACGGTGGATTCTTTGTATTTGAACCCGAAATAATGAACTACATAAAAGATGACTCAATTATGTTAGAACGCGAACCACTTGAAAATCTGGCAAAAGAGAATAAGCTTTATGCATACAAACATAATGGATTTTGGCAACCTATGGATACACTACGGGATAAAAACAAGCTAGAAGAATTATGGAATGGCGGAAAAGCCCCGTGGAAGATCTGGTAAGGTGAAATCGCAGATTTTGTTGGAATCTTTTTTTAAAGATAAGACCATCTTTATCACAGGTCACACTGGATTCATAGGGTCATGGCTTTCCACATGGCTTCACATGTTGGGATCTAAAGTAGTTGGCTATGCACTAAAACCGAATACTTTTCCATCCATGTTTGAAACTTTGAGTTTAGATAAAAAAATTACCAGTATTTTCGGTGATATAAGAAACAAAAAACTGTTAGACTCATATATTTTAGAAAGTAAACCTGACATCATAATTCACTTGGCTGCTCAACCGTTGGTTTTGTCGTCATATCAAAATCCTGTTGAGACAATTGAAACCAATGTGATGGGAACCGTAAATCTACTAGAATCAGTAAGAAAATCATCAAGTGTAAAAGTATGTATCAATTTTACTAGCGACAAATGTTATGATAATCGTAATCTAGATTATCCATATCACGAAAATGATCCTTTAGGTGGACACGATCCATATAGTGCAAGCAAAGCCTCATCTGAGATTGTTACTGCTTCTTACCGCAAGTCCTTTTTTGGAAGTGATAGTGCAGTAAATCTCGCATCTGTTAGGGCTGGTAATGTGATAGGCGGAGGTGACTGGGCCGAAAATAGAATAGTACCAGATGTTATAAGAGATCTTAGTGTTAACAAAAGTGCTCAAGTACGGAATCCTGATTCAATTAGACCATGGCAACATGTTTTGGAACCTATTTCTGGTCTTCTTTGGCTATCTGTAAAAATGTGGAATGAACCAAATAGATTCAATGAGGCATGGAATTTTGGTCCAAATTCAACTATGACTGTCAAAGAACTTGTTAACGAAATAATCCGATATTGGGGTAGTGGTTCATGGGTTAATTCTCAAGCTAATCTAAAACATGAGGCAAAATTACTCAAACTTGATTGCTCAAAGGCAAAAATATCTCTTGGTTGGTCTCCTGTTTATGATGTAAAAAAAACAATTGCCGAAACCGTTGCATGGTATAGAAATTATAAAGAAAACAATGCTGACATATATGATTTTACTGCAAGACAGATTATGGATTATTCTGAAACAGCAAAATTAACTGGTCTTCCTTGGGCATCAACACCGTAGGGATATGACTAATATTCTAATTACCGGTGCTGGAGGATTTGTTGGTGCAAATCTAGTACATGATCTTATAAAATCAAAACAGAATGTATCAATTGTTGTAAGAAAACAATCTAACTTATGGAGATTAAAAAATGTACTATCTCACATTTCTGTAAATTATGTAGATATGACTAATATTGCAGAGATTAGTAAAGTTATAAAAAAAATTCAACCCAATATTGTATATCATTTAGCTGCACATGGGGGTTATCCATTTCAGCAAGATCTTGATATTATAATTAAAACAAATTTAATATCTAGCGTAAATCTAATGCGTGCGTTAAGTACTCATTGTAATCAATGTACATTTGTTAACACAGGTAGTTCTTCAGAATACGGACCAAAACAGAAAGCAATGAGAGAAAGTGATCTCACCGAACCAACGTCTGTATATGGAATAACAAAATTATCACAAACACTTTTTGCAAAATACTTTAATCAACAATATAATTTGCATACAATTACACTACGATTATTTTCTGTATATGGTCCATATGAAGAACCAGGAAGATTGATTCATGATATGATGATGGCATTGGTAGGAAAGAAAGAATTGGAATTATCTTCTCCAAAGCCTAGGAGAGATTTTGTATATATGGTTGATGTGATATCTGCATTGAAAAAAGCAGCCCTTGTCAAAGATGCAAAAGGCAAAGTCTTCAATATTGGATCTGGAAGAGACTATTCTGTTAAAGATGTTTTGGATATTGCCTGTAATGTTACTGATACAAAACTCAAAGTAAAATGGGGTGTAGAAAAAAAGAGTCGTTCATTTAATTCAAACTCAAAATGGATTGCTGATATTACAAATGCAAATAAAATATTAAAATGGAAACCTACAATTTCATTTAGGGAGGGATTGTTAAAGACTTATGAGTGGTATCATGACAATGTGAAAATCTATGCAAACAGATGAAAATGAAAAATTAAAAACTCTTGCAAATACAATAAGAAAACATGTATTGAATATGGTAATGTATGCCCAAAGCTCTCATATTGGTGCAAGTTACTCTATAGTTGAAATTCTTGTTGCACTCTATACAAATATTCTAAAAATCGATCCAAAGAATCCTACTGATCCATATCGAGATAAATTTCTGCTAAGTAAAGCTCATGGTAGTACTGCGTTATATGCCGTATTGGCAGAGGTTGGATTTTTTCCCTTGGAATACTTGAACAGATACTATGTAAATGATAGTATACTGCCAGGTCATCTGGATAGAGAATCAGTGCCTGGAATAGAATTTTCTATGGGCTCGTTGGGTCATGGGTTATCTGTTGGTGTTGGGATGGCAATTGCAAATAGACAAACCAAAAATCCTGGATGTATCTTTGTCCTTCTAAGTGATGGTGAATGCAATGAAGGAAGTGTATGGGAAGCAATAATGTTGGCGTCTCATCTCAAACTTGCAAACCTTAATGTGATTGTAGACTATAATAAAATCCAAAGTTTTGGTCGTACCAACGAGGTCATTAATCAAGAACCTGTACTGGATAGATGGAGAGCATTTGGCTGGGATGTTTGTGAGGTTGATGGCCATAATTTTGATAGATTACTTGATGCCCTACGAGCACCACACACTAGACCTAAGGTAATAATCGCACATACTGTAAAGGGAAAAGGAGTTTCGTTTATGGAAGATACACTAGACTGGCATTATAAATCACCAAATAAAGAACAGTATGAACAGGCCATGCATGAATTGGAGAATCTAGATTGAGAACGACATTCATTAACACATTAAGGGATCTGGCAAGAAAAGATGAACGCATATTTTTAATAACAATTGATATGGGTTACTCGGTTTTAGAACAATTCCGAGAAGAATTTCCAGACCGTTTTCTAAACACTGGTATTGCAGAACAAAATGCTATAGGGGTTGCTGCAGGACTGGCTCTCTCAGGTAAAATTGTATATGTTTACAGCATAATTCCATTTGTCACCATGCGTTGCTTTGAACAAGTCCGACTAGATTTGGCATATAATAATGCTAATGTAAAATTAGTTGGGATTGGTGCTGGAATGACATATGGGCCTTTTGGTGCAAGTCATCATTCCATAGAAGATATTGCGATAATGAGATCAATTCCAAATATGACCGTCCTATGTCCCGGAGACCCAATAGAAACAGAACAGCTAACCCGGCAGAGTTATGAGATTAAAAGTCCTGTGTATATACGACTAGGTAAGAATGGAGAACCAAAAATACATTCAGAAGAAACCAAAATCAAATTGGGACATGCAACACAAGTAACAGAAGGAAATGATCTAATCCTCATTACAACTAGCAATATGCTGGAAAAAGGAAAAAAATGGGTAGATGAATGGAAAGAGGAGGGAATATCTGTCCGTCTCATAAGTATGCATACGATAAAACCATTTGATGTACAGACAGTCAAAGAACTAATTGATTACAATATACCAATTATCACATTAGAAGAACATAACATCATTGGAGGATTAGGTAGTGCAGTTGCAGAAGTCATCGCTGAAAGTGGCAAGGCTGTAAGTTTCAAACGAATTGGAGTTCCAGACAAATACTCTCACTATGTTGGTTCTCATGAATTTCAACGAGAGAAATTTGGTATTGCAAAAAAACCAGACATAAAATTTAGAAAATGATTAATTCATTCAAATGTGATTTCTTGATTAAATCCAAATAGTTTCGTCAAGAATATTTATACATGTTAATTATCACAATTTCATGAAGCTAAAATGAAACCAGTCTCCTTACGTAACAAGTTAGTCATAACTATTATTTTATTTGTATTATTCTATGCATTGCTTGCAATATATTCTGATATTGACAAAATTAAGACAAATTATCAAAAAATCAACTTATCATACGTTGGTCCTATGTTGGGAATTCTGCTCAGCTCCATGTTTTTAAGAAGTTTACTTCAACGTTTTTTCTTGCATAATATTGGTATCAAAATTTCAAAAAAAGAAAGTTACCTATTGTTTCTGTCTGGACTTTCTATGCTAATTACTCCTGGGGGGGCTGGTCAAGTGATAAAATCTCACTTTATACAAAAGAAATATGGATACTCCATTTCAAAATCTCTACCGCTTGTTTTTGCTGAAAGATTTTATGATCTTGTGGCTATTGTAGTAGTTGTTTTGTTTACTCTTATTTTTTACCGTACTCTAGAATCTACAATAATTGTCTTCATATCCTGTATTCTATTAGTTGTTATATATCTGGTGATAAAAAATCTAAAATTCACAAAAATCTTCCAACCAGTTCTCAATAAGATACGTTTTCTTCGAAACTTGTCTGATACCGATTCAGAATTTAAATTTTCGTTAGAAAATTTTTTTCAGACTAGAATTATCATCATATCTTCTTTTATTGCAATAGTGGCATTTCTTCTGGAAGGAGTTACTATGTATCTTGGTTTTCTAACATTTGGAATCGATCTAGGATACATCAAAACATTTCAAGTCTATTATACGTCAGTCTTGTTTGGAACAATTTCATTTATTCCTGGTGGAGTAGGAATATTGGAGGGAACATTTACGCAACTCCTACTAAAGGATGGTTTTGATATATCTCTTATCACGTCGCTGATTATATTCATACGAATTGTTACAATGTGGTTCGCTACTGTGTTAGGCTTTGTTGCAACATATTTTACCATGTCTAACAAAAATAAATTCAATCACGTAGCATAACTTGCACTCTGAAAAAAGTCTGTCAACGTCCTACAATCTCTGTGCAATGATTCCTAGATTGCCAACATAAAGAGGCAAATTTACTGACTCCAGACCAGTTTTGGATATGATTTTTTCTAGCATCTTCGATGTTTTCTTTCCTGTTGGCAAGAGCTGAATTATGCGTCCTATGCTTATGGTATTTTTTACAGGAAAAACAGAATGTACCTTAAAATGATTCTTCTCAAATATAGTCCTCATAGTCTTAAGGTCGTATAAATAAGCATGACCTATGTCAAAAATGGGAGATCGTTCCCCTAAAATTTTTGCTGAAAGTGAGTTTACATTGTGGTTTATTGCTAATACGAAACCATTATGTTTGAGAGTTCTATGGCAGTTTTCAAGAAATTTGTTTGGGTCTGTTACATGATCAAAAGTCTGGAAAAACGTTATGACATCAAATTGTTCCGGTTCAAACATGTTTTCATCAAACATGCCCTCCTTTATTTTTGGTCTTATGTTGATGCCAGCTCTTTCTATTGCATCATGACTAGGTTCGACACCAACGATATTTGTAAATCCAAGTTCTTGTGCTCTTTCTAGCATAAACCCATTAGCACAACCAATATCAAGATACGAGTCTTTTTCTACTCCGAAATTTTCAATCAAATATTCTAGGTATTTACCATATGTCTTCTTTAGCGGAGTGTTCTCATTTACATCTGTGTAAGTACATTTACTGTCATGATATAATTTAGGTAAATCCTGGTGACCAATAATTGGATCTGAACGCACTAGACCACATGTATTACATTTGACCATTTTATAATGATAATAATCACGTTTACGTCTTGGAGCGTAGGGTTCAGAACCAATGCCCTCTGATGGCAATCTTTCCTTGTACAATAACCTTGCATTATCAAGTGTGTTACATATTGCACATCGTGTCTGAATTAGCATAAACATCATATTTTCACCGATAATAAATACATGTTTTGAATTAATTGGGAAGAGTTTTTACATTTTTATAATTGAGAATTTTGTCAAAAACCATAACCGTATTACCCTTGATTGCGGAAAAAATATTTGGATCAACGTTAGATAATTTGTACTATGTTTTAAAAAATACAAATTCAATAAGAACTTTATTACTCTACTCTATATACATAATACAGATCCTTGCCCTCCCAATCTTTGAAAGTTTTCAACAATATAGCTGTTTTATGAGTTTTTTTGATCGTTTGAAAGAAATGAGCAGATGATCCATTAACAGGAGAATCAGTACGATATTTCAAATATATTATATTTGGATCCTTAAAATCAGTTTCTAGATTCAAAATAAAACTATCAAAGTTTTGTCCGGCATAGACTAGATTTGATTCCGATTTGAGTTTACCATTAGTTTGGACAAAAATCTGATTCTGTAGTCCCCAGTCTAAAAATACGATCTTGTTGTAATTAATTTCATTTAAGTATGACATTAAATCATAAATCTGTGGAGAAAAATAATCTGTTCCGCCAGTTCTTTCCAAATCTAACATGTAATCATTTATGATTATGAAATTACTGATGAATAATATTGATAAAATACTGGTAATAAATAATGGAGTGATACTTTTGTGTAGATTTAGTTTTTTAAGATGGTCTGTTATTTCAAATATGAATATGGCTATTATTATTTGAGTGATAGGTAAAACAATCAAAATCTGCCAAAAGTTTCTATTAGATACTGTGAAAATGCTTGATACCAACATTACGGATAGAATGAAAATTAAAAATACTGCTCTTCTATGAAAGTTATTACGTTTTTTAATTTGTAGTATGATAATTCCTACAACCGAAATTATAAAAAAATATGTCAACAAGTAATTTGAATGAAGGCCCCCGGTCCAATCGAAATTACTCCCTGATAATAATTGGTTAAGATTGGTTAATCTTTCCAATATGTTGGGAATTATTGCTACATTTGATGCACCTTGATCTGTTTGTGTTGATCTTGAGGTAAAAAATCCTAAAAATGAATTATTATATTTTATTAAATATATTACAAAAAATGCAGAACCCAAAAGAAATGAAGATGTCATTAACACAATCTTTTTAATATTTATTTGAAGTTGTGGCCTGAAAATAAAAAATGATATACCTAACGACAAAATTAGCCACCAGAAATTCATTTTTATTGCAATTCCTAGGCCTAGTAATACAAATGCTGTAATCATATGGGATTTTTTTTTTGTATTTTTCCATTTAATTAAAAAGTATAATGCAGAGACTTCGAAAAGACACATAGCAAAAATGCTAGCCGTAGGAATCTTTCCAAGAAATATGGTTGATGGAGATATTGCAAATAAGAAAGCAGCAATTAATCCAACTTTTTTATTAAACATTTGTTTAGAAAATAAATAAATAAAAATTGTAGTTAAAACTACTATTACAATTCCATAAATTTTTATGGATATGTTATTTGGATTTAAAATATAGAAAAAAGGAAGGAGAAGATATGCTTCTACTAATCCCCAATAAGTTCCCCAGTAAGGAAAAACATGACCAAATAGATCTATGACAGAAATACTAGGGTATTCTGAAGCAGGAAAATTATTTAGTATTTTTACTGCAATAACACCCATGAAGTTATCATCATAATAGGCGCCCGGTCTTTCTATATGGTATGACAGCACACTAATGACAAAAACACAAATTAGTGATAAAAAAAATATGGGTATAATCTCTTTATCGCTAAATAATGTTTTGACAAACATTCTGTATTGATACTATGATTTGTTTTAATATATCTAACGAATAATTTTGTATGGTTTAATTTAATTTTTTTAAAATTGAAAGTAAATGAAATCCTCTGGATTTCCACTGTACAGTAATAAAATTGAAGTTATTATGCTTATCAAAATAATTACCCAATATTTCAACTGCAGTTCTGAAATCTTAGTAGTCAATTCTGGTTTTTTATATGATATGTAATGCATTGCAAAAAATAAACACATGATAAATAATGGAAGTTTTCGTGGTTCAAGAAATTGTATTGTTTGGTTTGTAGAAAAGTCCCATACTAGATATTTGTATACGTATACTGGTAATTGTTGTGTGTCCTTAATTCTGAATGCTAGCCATGCTAGAAAAATAAAATACTGTGTAATTATGATAGAAATTGTTAACCCAATTTTAGATTTGAAAAATCGATGTCCTACTAAGAATGGAAATTTGTAAGCAAAAAATTTGTGTATGGATAGATATATTCCATGAAGCAAACCCCATATGACAAAATTCCACGATGCACCATGCCAAAGACCTCCTAAGAACATCACAATTAACAGATTCGCATATGTTCTAGTCTTTGATATTCTGTTACCGCCTAATGGTATATACAAATAATCTCTAAGCCATGTTGAAAGTGAAATATGCCATTTGCGCCAAAAATCTACAGGAGAAGTTGCAAAATAAGGATTATTGAAATTAATGGGCATCTTGAAACCCATAATTGTAGCTGCACCTATTGCAATGTCTGAATATCCGGAAAAATCAGTATAGATCTGAATTCCAAAAGCTATGGCTCCTACTATGATTAAAAAAGATTCATGGGGAGAATTTGCAAATATCTGATTTACTAGCGGTGAAATATTGTCAGCAATAAACATTTTTTTAAAAAATCCTGTGGCCATCATGGTTATTCCCAGCTTCAGATTGGTTTTGTCTACTATGATCTGTCTAAATCTAGATCTTCCTTGAGAATTTTCAATTTTTTCTCTGAGCTGAGGTAAAAAATCCTTGGCTCTTAAAATTGGTCCTGCTACTAATTGAGGAAAAAATGATACAAAAATAGCATAATCTAGAAATGATTTTGCTGGCTCCATTTGTTTTCTATAGATGCTAACTGTATATGTTATAGAATGAAATGTATAAAATGAAATTCCTATTGGTAATGCTAAGTTTAATAATAAAATGTTTGTACCAAGATTAAAGTATTTTCCCAAAGTATTGATCTGAGTTATTGCGAAGTCTGAATACTTGAAAAAACCTAAAAGACCCAAATTTCCTGCCAAACTGCAAATCAGTAATATCTTTCTTCTATTAGGCTGGGTTGTCTTCCAAATTAACTTTCCAAAATAATAATCCCAAATAGTCGTATATATTAAAAGAGTAATTAGATAATTACTTGTGTAATAAAAGAAAAAATAACTCACAAGCAGAAGAAAAAGATATTGAAAATTACGATTTTTAATGATGACAAAAACAGTTAACACTGTGATGAAAAAAACAATAAAATCTAGAGTATTAAATAACATTATAGATCGATCTCACTCATAATTATTTTTGCAATGTCATCGTTAGGCTGATTTGCAAAATTTGCAACATGGTTCACATCGTGCCAAATATTCATGTTAGCATATTGATCTTGTAAGTTGAATACTGGTACATTATATTTTGTCGAAAGTTCTTGTAATATTGAAGCAAATTTCTTCTTGTCTGAATCTGAAATGGTGTCTAAATATTCACTTGACTGCGGTGTGGAAAAAAGGACAATTTTGATGTGGCTTGCATGTAATTTTTCAATTGTTAATTTCATTGAATCCTCTTCAGATCCATTAACCATTATTCCCTGAAAAGGTGTAGCTTGCTCTGCTTGTGATTTCAATGTATTTTTATCACTTAGAACGTGGATGCTATTGATGTCGACTTGAGCAAAAGGTAGTCGTGCTTCTGCATAATCCGAAACTCCGTGAATTCCTAACGTGTTAATTAATGTCACAGTAGTAACTATTCTGGGTGATACGTAGATCTCTAATTTGTCCTTAACTAAATTTTCTATTGAAAGATTTTTTCTAACATATTCCTGTACATCTGGCAATTTTGTAAAAGAATTATCGTTCACCTTTTGATCGCTATTGGCATTATTGATATAATGCTGTTGATTTTCAAAATCTCGAAAACTTAATCCCCATATGACAAGGTCTGGTTTACTTGAGATCATATGATCTAGTTCCCCCGTATAATATCGGTCGTGGGGGAGATCTCCAGATCTTCCTAGATTATAAATTGTATAATTTGCTTTATTCTCTGTAAAAATATTCTGTATGATGGTTGAATTTAGGCTAGCTACATGACTTGATCCTACTAAAAAGACTTTATGGGCTTTGGGATCTAGACTCGAATAAAATAATTTTGTATCAATACCTGGAATATTGGATTGACTCTGATTATCTTTTACAAAAAAATATACTATTGTACTGGAGACAAAAAATGCTAATACTACAGCTGATACTATTTTCAAGTTTTCTTTCAATTATTATGTTGAAAAAACTACTCTATTTGTAATAACTCTTCTGAATATTATGTTACTGAAATTTTGTGATTTTTTAGATATAAAAACTGAGTTTATGTTTTATCTCATAAAAAATGATATATTACTAATAAAAATGAGCGTAAGATGTGGTATTAATATTAGGAAATAGAAAAGGTGAAGCAATAAGTAATGTTCTCTGAACAAAGATTCTCATGGGCGGACTTAGAATAGTCATATTGTGTCATTTAATATGTGTAAGATAATTATGTACATTCGTGTTTTACTAAACGATATTGTATAAATACGAAATAATCATTTTTAATATTGAATAAAATATTTAATTAATTATTCATACGGTAATGATGATTTCTTGTAATCTTCAACAACTTTTATCGGATCTCCAATTGATGATACGGTCCCTCGATTCAAAAACATAACTCTATCACAGTGTTGTTGAACAGAAGATAAATCATGTGTCACAAAGACAATGGACTTGCCTCTTTTTTTAAATGATAAGATTGTCTCATAACTTTTTGTCTGAAAAGCAAGATCGCCTACCTGTAAGACTTCATCAATTATGAGAATATCAGGATCTACCTGAACAGCAGTAGAAAATGCAAGTCTTGCATACATTCCTGAAGAAAAGTTCTTTAATTTTGTATCTGCAAATTTCTCTAATTCTGCAAATTTTATTATATCATCCACTCGTTTTTCAATTATCTTTCTTGAAAAACCCAATAAGATTCCGTATAGTACAATGTTAGCTTTTGCAGTCAATTCTACTTGAAAACCTGCACCTAGACCCAAAAATGGTGTCAAAGATCCATTAGTTATTACATTGCCAGTATCTGGTTGGTAAATTCCTGCCATTATACGTAATAGTGTGGTCTTCCCACTTCCGTTTCTCCCTATTATGCCAAACATTTCACCCTTTTTCACGGAGAAGCTTATGTTCTTGAGTACTTGGAGTTCTTCGTAGTATTTTTTCTTGTTAAACATACCGATTATTGTCTCATATACAGAAGTTCTTTTTTCATGATATAACCTGAAATTTTTTGAAACATTTTTTACTTCTATGGCATTGCCGCTTGACATTTTCTATAGTTCCTCAATCACTCTTTTCTCCGCTATTCGGAATATAAGATAACATATGAGAGTTATAACCAACACTAATGCCACAGTGGTTTCAACTGATTCTACTGATGGCATTTTACCATATATTGTAACATCATGAGCCATATCCACTATCTGAACCATAGGTGAATATTTCAAAATCATTTGTATATTTTCTGGGAGCCTATCCAATTTATAAAAAATGGGAGTAAGAAAGAAGCCTACTTGTAAGACAAGTCTCCAAATAAATTGCATATCTCTAAATCTAACATTCAAAACAGAAAGTGGCAAACAAAGGCCTGTAATTAAAACAAATTCGAGCAAAATTACTAGTGGCAGGTAAATTATTGTGTTTGGTGGAATGAATCTAAAAACTATCATGAAGATGATAAATACAACAAACTCAAAAACCACCATTAGAAAGGAAGTAATTGATGCGCTAATAGCTGGTATCTCTCTTGGAAAATAAATTTGGTTGACTAAACTACTTCGTCCTAGTATGCTATGAAGACCAATTTCTGTTCCTCTTGTGAGCGCATTCCATAATATGATTCCTAGTAAAAGATACAGTCCAAAATTTTCGATGGTTGAAGGAAATAAACTGGTAAAAACTACATATAATACTGCTAACATGAGCAATGGTTCTAACACTGTCCAAAAAAATCCTAATACAGAATTTCTATATCTAATTTTAAGATCAGATGTGGCAAAACTCCAAATGAGTGATCTTTTATTCCATAATTCTTTCAAAATGCTCATATGATATCTAGATAAATTGGTTTTTCAGAACTTCTTATTAGTCTGTTGTTTATTACGACTTAGTAATAATTAATGATACCTCATGATGTTTTCATAAGAGGACTTGCAGTACCTAAAAATTATATATATTTTGGTACGAGCTGGGGGATTGGGAAGAACAAATTCAAAATTTACTAATAAACGTAAAGACGTTATTGCGTTTTAACAGAATTTCGGGTGAGACAATGATATTCCACTTCCTGCTGAATATGATAATGTATGTAGCATAGAATCTGATTGGCCGTGAAACTGTTCTTATGTACATCTTATTGATAAAATATTAACAAAAAGTAAATACTAATTTAGAAATAGAATCACAATATTTCTATAAGGTATGAAAGAAGATCTAATACAACATCCCCTAAAAAAAGATGATATTTTATATTTCTTGCATATACCTAAAACTGCAGGAACATCCTTTACTGCAATTCTTGATAATTTTTTTGATCTTTATTCCATTTGTCCTGAACAGACTTGGCACCAATTTTTACGAAAAATGCCGAATTTTAACTATAATTTCATAAGAGGGCATTATGGGTATAGCATCTGTAAAATTCTTCCAAAAGAACCTGTTTGCATTACTATGTTGAGAGATCCAATAGATAGAACTAGATCATACTATGATCACATTCATGCTTATCCTAAGGCGAATCATCAATTGCCAGATGATTATTTGTCTGATGATGAAAGCCTGCTTGATGTGCTTAATAATAAAGATAAAAAAAAGATATTTTCAAATGTGCAAACAAGACACATAGCAGTTGATATTGATGGACTGTCATTATCTAAATTACTCGGTAGTACTGAACATGAAAAGTACGTTGGAATTTTTGAAAACTTTCCTGCCTTTGTAGATATAGATACTTCTGACTCTACTCTGATAACAAAAGCAAAGAAAAGACTTTCTAAATTTGCATTTGTAGGGTTGGTAGAAAAATATGAAGAATCACTATTGCTATTATATTATACATTTGGCTGGAAGCCAATTAGAAACAAATGGAAATTGATGCAAACTGGAAAGACCAAAAAAGAAGATCTATCTGAATTGACTATGAAAGCAATAAAAAATTGCACAAAATTAGATCAGGAACTTTATGGTTTTGCTAGACAACTTTTTGAACAACGTTATACTGAAATGATAAATATACTAAAAGAAAAATATTATGAACCAAGACTGTCAAATCTCTCATTTTTAGATATGATGTTTGAATTACTGGAAAAAAATTATGAATCAAATCTAATTTTACAGTCTAATTATCAGTCTTCTATTAATTATAATTTCAGTAAAGCATTATCTGGTTCTGGTTGGCATTATAGAGAATTTTCTCAATTAGGAACTGTTTATCGATGGACTGGAGATGATGTTGAATCTACAATTGATTTTCAGTTGTCGAATGTACATGATGTGACTATACGTTTTCGAATAATTGATAAAATCGAGTCGGATGTAGTGGAAAGCCTTCAGGTATTTTCTAACGGTATTCCAATTGATATAAAAAAAATTCAACAAAATGGAAATACTATTATCTTTGAAGCTTTCATTTCGAAAAAAATTCTACAAAGTAAAAAGAAAGTTACAAATCTAACCTTCAAAGTAAATCGTACAGTACAAGTTGTATTGAATAATCCTCCTATATATACAGGAACACGAATGGTGGGTCTTGCATTTGATCAAATCCTTGTGCATCCTACATTAGATTCTCAGTTAGAAAATATCGATCTTGTTGTACGGCGATTCATTAAAGAATTGAAATCTTCTGCATAAGTGTACATGAGAGTAATATATTGTCTCTGTCTAATCAAATCTATTATGTCTGATTACAACCATTTTGATTTTTTTACTTCAAGGTTTATGATCCTATCTGTAATAATACAAATATGAACCATGTAATTAACAAGAGAGTGTTGTGATTCATGCGACCTAAATATTTCAACTCAAATAGTGTGGACATTGTAGATGGAATAAAAGAAGTATTTGATGATCTAGTTTATCAACCAAACTGGTTTTCAATAAATCCTTCAAATATTCATACAGTAATAGATGTGGGTGCATTAGTAGGTTCTTTTACATTGTGGGCATTGGAACAATGGCCTAATGCAAAAATACATTCATACGAACCAAATCCTGAAAGCTTCCAATTTTTGACACAAAATATTTCTAGCAGCGACGCTAAAAACCGAGTAGAATCATTTAACCAAGCTATATGGAGTAAAAACCAAGAACTGAAGTTACACAAATTCAAAAATTTACCTGGATGTAGTAGTGTAGTATATGAACATCGACCATATGTTTTACAATATGAAGATGGCATAACTGTTGAAGCGATTAGCATAATTGATGCCTTGAATAAAATTGGAGGAACCGTTGATCTTCTTAAAGTTGATTGTGAGGGTGCTGAATATGATATAATCTATTCTCTTTCAGAACATGATCTCAATATGATAAAATATATTGTTATAGAATATCATGAATTTGACAAAGACCCAAAGCGAAATGCCGTAAAACTTTTGAAATATTTGAGGAAGATGGGATTTGCTGCACAAATTGTACCTTCTGATATAAGACCTAATATGGGATTGGGATATATCTACGCTGCAAGATTTGGTGAATTGAACAATTTTCTTAATAATATTTTTGATTATGTAACAATCAAACTTCTTGATAATCTGTCTTCTGTTGAAAAAATAAAGATCAGATTATTTCAACTACAGCAAGAATTCGATGAAAGATCCAAGTGGGCACTTGATCTTGATACTGCAGTCAAGGAAAGAGATTCAAGATTATCTAAACTACAGCAAGAATTCGATGAAAGATCCAAGTGGGCACTTGATCTTGATACTGCAGTCAAGGAAAGAGACTCCAAGCTTAGTCAGCTTGATACTGCAGTCAAAGAAAGAGACTCCAAGCTTAGTCAGCTTGATACTGCAGTCAAAGAAAGAGACTCCAAGCTTAGTCAGCTTGATACTGCAGTCAAGGAAAGAGATTCCAAGCTCAGCCAGCTTGATACTGCAGTCAAGGAAAGAGACTCCAAGCTTAGTCAGCTTGATACTGCAGTCAAGGAAAGAGATTCCAAGCTCAGCCAGCTTGATACTGCAGTCAAGGAAAGAGATTCCAAGCTCAGCCAGCTTGATACTGCAGTCAAGGAAAGAGACTCCAAGCTCAGCCAGCTTGATACTGCAGTCAAGGAAAGAGATTCCAAGCTCAGCCAGCTTGATACTGCAGTCAAAGAAAGAGACTCCAAGCTCAGCCAGCTTGATACTGCAGTCAAGGAAAGAGATTCAAGATTAGCTAAACTACAACAAGAATTCGATGAAAGAACTAAGTGGGCTCTTGATCTTGATCTTGAACTCAATTCACTAAAGCACTCTTTCATATTCAAAATGGTGAAAAAAACTGCATCCTTTATAGATAAAGCTGTACCTAGAGGTACAACAAGACATGAATTTCTTAGACTAGTTATTGAATCAACTCGAATAATACGAACAAATGGATGGATGTTTTACTTTAAAGAATGTAAAACAAAACTAAACTCGATATCATTATTGCGTAGAATGGAATACAAAATTAGAAAACCATCACCAATTCCAAAACAATATCTGGAAACAACAAATACTCATGTATTAGAAAATGATTCACAGATAATCTCATGTACAAAAAAATTAGAGCCAGACCCAAGATTGAGAAATTTTATGCAATATGGGTCACATAACATAACAAATCTTTCTAGAAGGCCACTGGTAAGTATCATAATTCCAACTTACAATGCAGTAGATCTTCTAAAATTAAATCTAGAAAGCATAGAATCTCTAACAACCTACCAAAATTATGAAATAATAATTGTAACCAACAATCTTGATTCAAACTCTCCTACAAGAAAATATCTTGAGAAATCAAAACACCAAGTTTTGGTATATCCTGGAGAATATTCATTTTCATTAGTAAATAATTTTGCAGCTAAAAAAGCAAAGGGAGAATTCCTGTTATTTCTTAATGATGATGTAAAAATTTCTGCAAAAAACTGGCTTGAATCCATGCTTAAACTTGGCTTAAATGATGATGTGGGAGCAGTAGGAGCAAAGTTACTTTTTCCAGATGGAAAACTGCAAGAAGCAGGCGGAATTATATGGAAAAATGGGTTTGGGTGGAACTATGGAAGAAACAAGGATCCACAAGATCCAAAATATAATTTCGTAAGAGAAGTGGATTATTGTTCTGCCTCTTGTCTGATGGTAAAGAAAAGTGTATTTGATAAGATAGGGGGCTTTGATGATGGATTCAAGATTGCATATTGCGAGGATAGTGATCTCTGTTTTACTATCAGGAAGCATGGTTACAAGGTACTCTATCAGCCCTTAGCAGAAGTTGTTCACTTTGAGGGTAGTACACAAGGAACAGACGTAAACAATGGTATAAAATCACAGCAGCTAGAAAACCAAAAAATATTTCATGACAAATGGAAAGATGAAATTAAGAATCATTATCATGATTCAGAAGAAAACTCTCACTTTCAATCCTATAGAAAACCGGGACTTCATATATTATACATTGATCATTATGTACCTGAATATGACAAGGATGCAGGTTCTGTAACAGCCTTTAACTTTATTTCCATTTTGGCATCAATGGGACACAAAATTACGTTCTGGCCTGAAAACCTCAACAGATCAGAACCATACACAACAGAGCTGCAACAAAAGGGTGTGGAGGTCATATATGGTCCAAATAACTTTGAGGAATTTCTCAAAAAAAGAAGTCATGTGTATGCAATATGTGTAATGGCACGACCTCATATTTCCATTCATTTTATTGATAAAGTCAAAGAACATATTCCAAAATGTAGGATAATTTATGAAGCAAGTGATCTACATTATATTAGAATTTTCCGAGAAGCTGATGTAACAAAATCCGAAAAACTAATTGCAGAAGCAGAACAAAGCAAGAAAACGGAACTGGACCTTATGAGAAAATCACATCTATCATTATTTAGAGGAGAAAAGGAATGTTCTATAGCCATCAACGAGGATAAATCTCTGCTAACTGCAGCAGCTCCGCTGGCGCTATATTATGATGGTAAATGGAAATCTTTTGACGAGAGACAAGATCTAGTCTTTGTGGGAGGTTATAATCATCCTCCAAATGTAGACGCTGTGGCATATTTCATTTCAGAAATATTCCCAATAATAAGAGATGAATTACCAAATGTTAAATTTCATGTGATTGGAAGTAATGTGCCAGAAGTAATACGAAATCTTTGTACAAATAACAAAAACTGTGTTCTTGTTGGATATGTTCCAGAAATTTCTGATTATCTAATAAACTGTCGTGTGATGGTAGCACCTCTACGTTATGGAGCTGGAGTAAAAGGTAAAATCACTCAGAGCATGATGCATCACTTGCCAGTAGTAACAACCTCAATTGGGGCAGAAGGAATATCCCAGAATGATGACTTGTTGCTGACAAGTGACGATCCTAAAGAATTTGCAAATAAAGTAGTCACACTCTATAAGAACAAAGATTTGTGGAATAAACTTGCCGATAATGCATACGAATTTGCAAACATTCACTATTCTCCCGAATCTGTTAGAGATGTGTTTGCACAAGTCATCAGAAGACTGGCGAGTTAAAGGTCAGTAAATGATAGATCATCAAGTATATTTTGTTTTACGAAGAATCTATTTATCCTATTTCTCTCATTTCAATTCATGCCGTTCACATTTAAGAAACTAGCTATTCCTGGGGTGATACTAGTAGAAGCTCAAGCATTTCCAGATGAACGAGGTTTTTTTATGGAAAACTTCAAAGAATCTGTTTTCAGTATAAATGGAATAAAAACAAAGTTTGTTCAAGACAATTATTCTCGTTCAGTTAAAGGAGTTTTGAGAGGGTTACATTACCAAAAAAATCCAAAAGCTCAAGCAAAACTAGTGATCGCAATTAGAGGGGAAATATTTGATGTTGCAGTTGACATTCGTAAAGGTTCTCCTACATATGGAAAATGGGTAGGTGAGATCCTCTCTGAACAGAATCATAAACTACTATATGTTCCAGAAGGCTTTGCACATGGATTCTGTGTACTAAGCAATGAAGCTGATGTGCTTTACAAAGTCAATTCCGAATATTCTGCAGAGCATGAGAGAGGAATTGCCTGGAATGATCCTAAAGTATCTATCAAATGGCCAACAGACAAACCAATTATGATAAAAAAGGATCTGGAACTACCTGTATTAGAAAAAGCAGACAATAATTTTGTATATTGACAGATAAAAGTTACATTAGAGTTAAATAATTATTCTAGATGATACCTGCATGAAAGTTCTAGTCTGTGGGGGAGCAGGTTTTATAGGAAGCACATTTATCCGAAATTATCTAAAAAATAATCCAGATGACAAACTAACAAATCTTGACAGTCTCACGATAGGCTCTAACATAAAAAATCTTGATGAAATAAAAAACAATCCAAATTATACATTTGTAAAAGATGACATCAAGAACCAATCAATAGTTGATAAACTTGCAAAAGAATATGATGTTATAGTAAATTTTGCAGCAGAGACACATGTTGACAGGAGTATCTCAAATCCGAAACCGTTCATTGAAACAAATGTCTTGGGAACATATTCATTATTAGAGGCAGTAAGAAAATATGACAAGCTCTTCGTACATGTTTCCACCGATGAAATTTATGGCGATGCAAAAGACAAGGAATCCTTTACAGAAGATGATATTCTAAAACCAAGCAATCCGTATTCAGCTACCAAGGCATCGGCAGATCTACTAGTTGGAGCATATCATAGAACCTATGGAATAAAATGCATCACAACAAGGTGCACAAACAATTTTGGACCATACCAATTCCCCGAAAAACTAATTCCAAAAACAATCATCCGGGCATCAAAGAACCTCAAGATTCCACTCTATGACGGCGGATATCAGATCAGAAGCTGGATCTACGTACTAGATCACGTAGAAGCAATTGAATCACTAATAAAAAAAGGCAAGTCAGGCGAGGTGTACAATATCACTTCATGGAATGAAATAACAAACAAGTCTATAGTAGAAAAAATACTTGGACTGATGGGCAAACCATTAGACCTGATTGAAAATGTAGGAGATAGGCCAGGACACGACAAGAGATACTCAATCGATTCTTCTAAGATACAGAGAGCAACAGGCTGGAAACCTATGCATGATTTTGATCAGGCTCTAAAAGAGACAGTCTCATGGTATCAAGACAATACTTCATGGTGGGAACCACTTACTAATGAAAAGACGCTTCATCCACAGCCCTGGACCATAGACTGGTAACAATGAACTTTCTTGTAACAGGATCCACAGGATTGGTCGGAAGCCAAGTAATACAGGATCTTGTAAAATTAGGCCACCAAGTATATTCGTGTTATAATAATTCAAAACCTGAAATTGGTACACCAGTACATCTTGAGCTTACAAATGATAACGAAATAATCCAGGCAGTTGAAAACATCAAGCCAGATGTAATCATACATTTGGCAGCAATGACAAATGTAGATCTCTGTGAAAAAGAAAAAGAACTAGCGCTCAAGGTCAATTCCAAAGCAACTGAAGTTTTATCAAAACAAGCAGCAAAACATGGTTCCTTCTTTGTCTATGTATCTACTGATTATGTTTTTGATGGAAAAACTGGAATGAAAAAAGAGACTGACACGCCAAATCCAATTAACCACTATGGCTATTCAAAGTACCAAGGCGAATTGGCAGTACAAGATTTGGCATCAAGCTGGTGTATTGCAAGAACAAGTACCCCATTTGGAGTTAACAATACAAGAAAGAGCTTTCCTACTTTTGTAATTGAGAATCTCAAAGCAAGAAAAGAGACTAATGCAATAATAGATCAATACACTTCTCCTACATACGTCCCAAATCTTAGTCAGATGTTAATTGAGATATCTACAAGACAAATACTTGGTATAATTCATCTTGCAAGTCCAACAAAAATATCTAGATATGACATGGCAACGCTAGTGGCTGAAAAACTAGGCCTTGATTCTAGTCTTCTAAAACCTGTAATCCTTGAAGATATGGCAAACTGGACAGCAAAAAGACCAAAGGACTCGTCCTTAGACGCATCAAAAGCAAGCCAACTCTTAAAAGAAAAACCTCTCTCAGTAGAACAGGGACTGGACTATTTTATACGCCAAATAAAGTCAAAACCAAATTAAAATATACTTCAAACTTGATACTTGATTCAAAATGAAAGGAATCATACTTCACGGTGGGCATGGTACAAGGCTGAGACCTCTCACACATGCAGGTCCAAAACAACTACTTCCTATAGGAAACAAACCCATGTCACAGTACGCACTAGAGGATCTAAAAGAGGCCGGTATAACAGACATTGGGGTAATCATTGGTGACGTCTATCCTGAAAAAGTAAAAGAATTTTATGGAGACGGTTCCAAGTTTGGTGTAAAAATAACTTACATTTACCAAGACAAGCCAGCAGGAATATCCCATGCGATTAAACTCTGTAGAGATTTCACAGGAAATGACAGATTCATTGTTTATCTTGGTGATAATATTTTAAGAAAAGGATTGGTAGGCTATACAAAAAAATTCCAGTCTTCTACTGCCGATTCCATGATATTGTTATGTGAAGTAGATGATCCAACACGATTTGGTGTAGCAGAGCTTGACGGTAAAAAAATAAAAAAGATAACAGAAAAGCCAAAAAACCCTCCATCAAACCTAGCAGTAATCGGGGTATACTTTCTTACTCCTAAAATATTTGACATTATAGATATTCTAAAACCGTCTTGGAGGGGAGAACTCGAAATTACAGAGGCATTACAACTCTTGATGGAAAAAGGAAACATCATAGAATATGATATTGTGACAGGTTGGTGGAAAGACACCGGTACTCCTGAAGACATATTGCACGCAAACCAGCTAGTTCTTGATACTATAGGAACACAAAACCAATTCAGGATAGACAAAGAGACCAATATACAAGGAAACATTGCAATAGGAAAAAACACCAACATATCTAGAGACTCGTTTATTGCAGGTCCTGTAATTATAGGAGATAACTGTATCATAGGTCCTTCTGCAAGAATAGGACCTCATGTCTCAATTGACAACAACTGTTCCATAAAACAATGCAATATTGAAAATTCTATCATCATGGCAGATTGCAAGATAGATGCCAAGATAACAATCACCGACAGCATAGTTGCACATGGATCAGAAATCACAAATCATCATCAAAAGAAACACCAGTTTCTCTTGGGTGAGAGATCCCAGGTAAGGCTGTGACTTAAAACATGCAGGCATCAGCAATCTGGCTGACAGGGATCCCCGCATCTGGCAAGACTACCATATCTATCCTGCTCAAGGATTATCTCCAGAAAAAAAACATACCTGTAATCATACTAGATGGTGACGAAATAAGAAAGACAGTGTCCAAAGATCTTGGATTTTCACCGCAAGATAGAAAGGAACACAACAGACGAGTAATTGAGATTGCAAAGTTACTAGTAAAAAACAACTTTACAGTCATTATACCATTGATATCTCCATACAAAGAAACAAGAGATCTTGCAAGAAAAGATCTACCAAACTTTGTCGAAGTATACGTCAAGGCATCACTTGACACATGCATCAAACGAGACCCAAAGGGATTGTACCAAAAGGCAAAGAATGGAGAAATAACAAACCTTACAGGACTACAATCTACATATGAGGAGCCAGTAAACCCAGAACTAGTCCTGGACACGGAAAGATATTCTGCCATGGAATGCGTTGACCGAATAATATCAAAGCTAAAAGAACTCAAGTATCATAATTGACACTTTCATGACCGAGCATTTTTTCCAGTAGGTAGGTATTGCGTGGAGCATTAGTAAGTTTCCCCGTATTGATAGAAAAATATCCATCATTTTGTGTGATTGGAAATTCACTTCGCTCATGCAATTTGCTATTCCTATCATAGATATCACTATGGGCATTAGCCACAATCACACCTGCTCTAATGGTAAGAGTTTCAAAGTCTGGTAAGGCTGGTATTAATTGTTGAAAATACAGATTATTTTCATTTACCAAATTTTGTTTCATGTCGTCAGGAATGTGTCCGTCACAAAATTCGTCCCAGTTTGAGGGCATGCTTTGGTCCACAAGCATTCCTTTCATGCTTGAAGGATACCAGCTAAAATAACTTGCCTTCTTCTGAGGGTAGCTGACATAATCCCCATAAGGCCCCTGTATGATCGTAAAAGAGGAGAGCTCCTGTAATGTTACAGGAGATTTTGTAATTATTCCACATTTGAGTCTCAAGTTATATCCCTTCTTGATTTCAATGCCCATTTTTTTATCCAAGTCCATATTGCCTTCCCAAAGACAACTAAATACCAGATCAGATTTGATTTGGCTAGTCTTGCCATCGCTGGAATGAATATCTACGATAAATCCATCATCAATTCTTTTGACATTTGTAACATACTGATTCAAACATAATGATATGTTTTCAGATTGAATTTTTTTCTTTATGATTTCATTAAAGCTTTCAAGGTATATGCAAACTTCTTCGGTAGCAAAACAAGCTTGAAAAAAATCAGGATTGACTTGTACTGGAAGGGATATTTTCTGATATAGTCTTTCTGGTCTTTCTCCTAGATATGTAAGATTTTCATTTTTTATATGCTCCAAATACAAGTCTTGAAGTGTCTGAAAATATGCACTTACCTGATCTGGAGAAAGCATAGAGTCTTTGGCCACCAAATAATTGAAAGTAGTAGATTTGAATTTCTCCCAGTCTACTTTCTCATCAAGCAAATATTCCATATATGGGGCAAAATATAGAGCACTCAACAAGAGATTCTTGCCAGTCTTCAGGAAAGGATCTGCCCCAAAAACAAAACCTAGGTGAATCTTTCCAGTCCCATTCAAACTGGCTCTGCTAAGAATGTCTTTACTCTTGTCTATCAGATTCACCTCATAACCGTGTTTTCTTAACATGAGTGCAATGCAACAACCCTGGATGCCTCCGCCTAACACCAAAGCTTTTTTCATATGTTTTTCATGAGTGGTTTCAGAGAAACTGTCTTATTTTTGGCTTTTAAAACTGTAATAGTTTTTTCAAATTCATCCATCAATAAAACACGCTCATTTTCATCTAGTGTAGACAATTCTGAATGAGGACAAAGCGGGCCGATATCCTGAGCAAGCCTTGATTTGGCAGCTCCTATCAAACGAATTAATTCTTTATTGTCAAATCCTATCATAAAAATTAATTTCAAACAATCCGTACAGTGTTCCAGCCATGCTTTGACTGCCTCTTCTTTCTCCAATTTCCACCATTGTGAATGGGCCGAATTATCACGATAGCGTTTATAGTATAAAACTTCGGGAATTCTAATCATCTCTCCCATCAAGACCATTTGCATGTTCCAGATTGAGTCTATTGCAATGTTGGAATGATTATTTTCATGCAATAAAATGAAATCTGATAACACATTCCTGTTTATCAACCCTCTAATTGCCACTGCCGCAAGATGATGATTTAAAAATTCAAGAGCGCGTTCCATCCTATTTCCATCAATAGAATTTTGAGTAATAAGCGGATTCTGTGTCCCAAATCCTTGTATATCAGAAAAAGCCACACATGTAGACGGATTTGTCTCTAGGTATTGGTACATCTTTTGAAGATAGGTTTCATGAATAATATCATCGTGTGGCAACATCATGAAATATTTTGTTTCGCATTTCTTGAGAAGAAAATTAATGTTCTTTACCCAACCCAAGCGATGTGTTTGGTAAAATATTAGAGTGTGTATGTTTCTGTGCTCCTTACACCATTTTTCTATGATGAATCTTGTATTATCATCTGATTTATCAATAGAAATGAGAATCTGAAAGTCTTTGAAGACTTGATTGTTTAGTGAATCCAATGTTTCACAGATAAACTCTTGCGCATTGTAAGCTGGAACAAGTACACTCACACTTGGTTTATCAAATAGTCTAATTTTTTTTAAAAACTGTATGAACTTGGGAAAAGCCATATCTCAAGCACAATCTATTTTTGCACAGTTAAAAAGTATTCAATACTGGATTCCATCACAAGAAATTTTATACGATGATATTTCCATTATGATGATTCTAACATGATAGTATCGCATGTTATGAATTGTTGAAAATTACAAATCAAGAACTTGTTGAATATTCTCAGGATTTGTAATTGCCATCCAAGTTTGTCCGTTGGGATGTACATGATTTAGAAATTTACAGCGAAGACCGTTATCTTCTGCAGCGTTTGCCATGAAATCCTTTGTATATGTACCATGTCCTGGGTATACCCATTCTGTTTCTGCGTTATTTGTATCTCCCAAATAGAATGTTCCAACAAAAACAGAAGAATCTTTCATGACTTTCTTTACTTCAGAAAGACAAGTCAAGATCTGCTTCTGTGTAGCATGAGAGAAAATAGACTGGGCCAAAATATAATCAAATTTTTGATTAAAACCTCCCAGTTTGAATTCTTTTTCATTGCTGAATTTGGGGTTTTTGATTCTTAACATTTCTTCTCCTAGGTTTTTTCTTATGCCATCTTGAAGAAGCCATTTCTCCGGTTCTATTCCAAAATACTTGTTTGGCAACAAATAGGTAATGAAAAGACGACCGCCTCTCAAGGAACCACAGCCGATGTCTAGAAGAGTATGATTTTCCCTCAATCCTAGGGATGTTAGTAAATTGAATTGATGTGCTGCCATTATGTCGTATTTCTTAGGGGATCCGACATAACTTCTGTAATGATGAGATCCAGTTGGATAGTTTAATCCTAAATCATCTTCTGACATGCGAATTTAGTTCAAACATACCTTTCATAAAGTAATTCATCAAAACCGGCATTGACTGGATTGTTTCTGCAGTTGTATATTAAAAACATCTAAAACTGAAAATCACCAATCAAACTGGTACGCGTCATATGCATGCAAGTTCCCCTTGGACCATTTCACATTTGTCTTGTTTCCAGAGTAACTAACGGAAGGCGATGGTGCTGCATGTATCTTGTATCCAGTTTCAGTATCAACCTTCAAGACTCTAGTCTTCAAATCAATTCCCTTTGGAGATACAAACGTATACACGAATTTCTTACAGTCTGACGCAAACCTGTAAAAGAATGTGCGCTCTGGCTCCTCCCAATCATATTCTAATACCAATATCTTCTTCTGCTTTGGTTTCAAAGGCCGATTCAGTTTCACATTAAACTCCTTATGGTATGGCTTGTTCACATTCAGGCTTTGTATCTCTAGTTTGTTACCTCTCTCATCTCGTACAGTGACATTCATGTCCGCAAACTCTTTTGGCGTATCTCCATCAAGATAGTAAAACACCTGCTCCTTTGGCTCTTTGGCTATATTGACAACATTCCATGTCCAGGTATGATGTGTAAGCATTGTCTTTGTATTGACAACCTCCAAGTCTATCTCAATTTTATTGAAAAGAAAATTGTTTACAGTCTTTATCTCTCTTTCTTGATTGCTCTTTGGAACTTTGGACTTTTTAGGAGCAACCTTGTTTCCAAAACCATCGCCATAGATATTATACAGATTCAACTGCTCGCCATGCTTTATGGAGTAGTCCCCTATTGGATGCATGATAAACTTGTACTCTGGAGACAACTTGCGAATATCATCAGCTATCCTCGACGAAGCCAAGATCTGCATGTCTACAGCTAAATCCATTACACGTCTTGTTACAATAATTCCAGGACCCCAGACGTTTGCATGTCCTGTGATATCCTTGATAAAATAAACAGGTCCCATGTCAATTCCAATTCTGATCAAGAGCTTCTCCTTTCCCCTCCTCTGTAAATTGTACTTGTTCAGTGCCTTGTGTACCTCAATAGCTAACTTCAATGGCTTTTCAGGACTGTCAGAAAAGCCAATTGCCATACCATCACCAGTTGATAAAATCACAGTCGAATCCTTGTCTCTATTTTTAAAAGTCTCAACCCTTGCAACTATTTCATTTATTGCAACAACCTTTCGTACCTGGTCCTTTGTTGGAACGGTGGGATTGGAACCTGCCACGATATCACAGAAGAACCAGTGATACGTACGGGTTAGCGTCTTGACATCCCCAAAGTTCTCAAAGTCATCGCCCTGCAAGACCTGTAATACATGAGATACAAACTCAGAAGGACATGATTTCAATATCTGAAAGCTATTCATGGTATGCTTAAACGGCGCCTTGACTCGCGACTTTTTTATCTGCTCCAGTATCCAGTCCTTTCCCCTATGGGTCTCATCTAGCAACCCAAGAATTTCAGCAATCTCTGAAATCTTGCCAGATTCATCCTTTCTGGTATTCAATAGAACAATCTACTGGAATCATCTATTTTAAGAAATATTGTTCATAATTGACAAAAATGTAAGTCAGGATGATTTGATCTTAGATATTGCTCCCTTGCAGCTATCTATAAAGGCCAAAAAGTGATGAAGTGGAGGAAATCTTTTTCGCAAACCAAAAATAATTAATTCTCTTTTATGTCTCTTTACCAGTGATAATATTTCATCAGCATTCCTTGCTTGTAACACATCACATAATGCATCATAATCTTTGGAGTTTTTCTTCCATTCTGCTGGGATTTTTTCCACCACTCCCCTGAAGAATTTCTTATCTAGATTTTTCAACTTCTCAACATACATTTTGAATGGCTTGACACTGATGAAAAAATTCCATTTCCATGGAATATTATATAGATTCAGACTGGGTTGAAAATTTCTTATGCTCTTTGCATCCCAATTTCTACCGCCAAAACATTGGTCGTGGTCAATTAACACATACTCGAAAATCTGTCTCTCTTCTGATAAAACATGCAATAACGCATTGTGATAGGGTCTCTTCAAATATTCTACGAATAGGTCAAAAACAATCATTCCTGGAACCTCATGCATATTTTTTATTCTAGAATGATTCAGTTTTTCATGAATTTCATGGTTTAACATGTATGAATTTTCAACAAATTTTGCTCCAAAATATCTACCTTGAGAAATAAGAAAATAATTGGACTCCTTTCTATTAGAATTAATCACAGATGCTTGATCTTCAGTGATAGATATGATGGCGGCTTCTGGTATGGTCAATCCCATGGATTTTGCAATTTCATGACACAAAAATTCATTTGATAATGACTTGCTTCTACCGTCAAAAAATTTCACAACATAATTCTGACCATCATTGCATTTTACTAACCATGCTCCAGTAGTGGATAATTCCATTGGTCTGATTAGCTGAGTGACTACTAAATCCATGGTATTTGAATATCCATTATACTAAAACGGTTTTTACTAAAAATCCATTTATTAAAATATGTTAGTATTATGCAGATTCAAGACAGCAAATTCTAGAAAATAATCCAAGATCTATGATAATCAAGGAATAGAATCTTACCAAATCATAAATACTTGGTACATATTTCACAGTCGTTGCAAGCAGAGCATAAAGTAGGAGTATATGTAATAACAAACCGGGAGCACTCCAAGTTTTCTGACTGCAAAAATGCCATAAAACGCGAGATGGGCGATTTTCCGTTTTTTGTCATAACTGATGGCAAGACAAGGGGAGAGGGTCGCCAGATATGCATTGATGACGCACGCAAAAGGGGCTTTGACTGGATATGTTTTGTTGATGATGATTTTGTACTAAATGATGGTTGGTGGGCTGACGTGTCACGGTATATCGATGATCCAAAGGTCGGTATGATTTGGGGCATGAACTGGGACCATGATGACACAAGGAAGAATTGGATTAACTATCTGCATTCTGTCAACGTGCCAGTTCCTAGTGTGTACATACTAGTCAGGCGCAAGCTGGATAAGAAATTTGACGCATGGTACCAAAAAACACATCCGCCTAGAAAGGCCTCAAGTCTTGACTATCCCGGATATCTAGAACATGAATTTGAACAGCGCGGAGGCACCCATGATACACTAATCCGACTAGATGCCATCCCCAAATGGATTAGGATACCAAATGCACTTCATGTATACGAAGACAAGTTTCTAAAACAGATAGTTGAGATTGCAGGCTATCAGTGTGTAGCCACCCAGACAGGCGGCATCCATTACAACATGGTAAGATGGGATGGAAAATCAATAGTGGACCAGTTGGATCATGACAAGATGTTTTATCATGAAATGGTCAAGCCCAAGGCAAGGATATTTTCAATGCTCTACTCTCCGTTGCCATTTTATTATAGGTACAAGGTTACTAGAAGCCTAAAGGCTGCAATTCGTTACTGGTGGTATCATTTTATTTTATACAACCTCAAGTGTCTCTTTCTGCCACAAATCTACAACCTCGATCCAGAACCAATCAACATGATGCTCATGATGTTTGAGGGAAAAACATGTTATGACATTGGCGCCAACATGGGTTACACTTCGCTTATCTTGAGCAAAAATTTTGAGAATGTTTATGCATTCGAGCCTTCATTGATATATAAAAAATTAAAAAAGAATGTATCAAAAAACAAAAAAATTCATGCATTTAACATTGCAATCAGTGACCATGATGGAAAGTTAACCATGGAAAAAAGGGAGATTCCCTGGAAGACAGGCCAATTGGTGGCAGACAAGGGAACAATAGATGATGAATGGGGCAAATTAATTGAAAAAGTTACGGTGGATTGTAAAAAAATAGACAACCTGGATATACCAAAACCTGATTTTATCAAAATCGATGTTGAGGGATTTGAGCTTGATGTGATAAATGGTGCATTAGAGACCATCCAGCGATACAAGCCAGGCATTTTCATTGAAGTGCATTCAGATACCATAGGATCAGAAATCAAGAATATTCTGAGTCCACTATATCAAATTCATCATGTGAATCATCCATATTACAAAGAAGATACTCAAATCAAAAAAGAGCATTTTTTTCTTTTTTGCGTTCCAAAATGATTCTACCTTTTCTGAAGTAGATTTATTTGCAATACTTATTAGCAAGGAATGGCTTACCATATGGTAAGGAAAATGTCAGAACTAAGCATAGGTTCAATCACCACCAAGGGCCAAATAACAATCCCGAAGGAAATAAGGGCCTCACTTGATCTAAAGGAAGGCGATAG
>Ga0070711_100000135_pt1 | contig 39269 bp, 35 predicted proteins | sample LARL53metaG_FD_65452 | JGI IMG/M metagenome (GOLD analysis project Ga0070711, IMG submission 65452) | Corn, switchgrass and miscanthus rhizosphere microbial communities from Kellogg Biological Station, Michigan, USA - LAR L5-3 metaG | ecosystem: Host-associated > Plants > Roots > Rhizosphere ... | reverse complement strand
GAGTCCGCCTGCGCCTTGATCCGCGCCGCCTCCGGGCGTCCCTTGGTCCATTCCGTCCAGCTGGACGGAATGGACCAAGGGACGCCCGGAGGCGGCGCGGATCAAGGCGCAGGCGGACTCGCTCAAGGGAAGGCTCGAGGCAGTACGCGGCCGGATCAGCGAGCCGCACGCCCACGCCGACGAATCCACCTTGCACTGGCCGATCGAGATCTACAATCAGCTGCTGACGCTCAATGCCATGGTCCAGAGCGCGGATGCGGCGCCCACGTCGCAAGAGCAGGAAGTCTTCACGGAGCTCGCCGGGAGGCTCGACAAAGAGCTCGCTACCCTTAAGACTATCGAGAGCGAGGACCTGGCGGCATTCAATAGAATGCTGCACGATCTCAACGTGCCCGCCGTCGGCGCTGGAGGAGAGAAGAGGTGACAGGACGACCAGCCAGAAACACCCGTGCGGCTGCCACCGCCATGGCGCTGACATGTGCCGGGGCGATGTTCTGGAGCGTCAATGCTCCGGCACAGACCATCGGCGGAACCGTACGCAGCGGCCGTGACCCGATCGTCGGCGCGACCGTGCGGGTGCTCGAGCTCGACCGCTCGTTGCGGTCCGGTGCCCGCGGGCAGTTCGCGTTCTCGAACGTGCCGAACGGGCGTTACACCGTGTTGGTCGAGGTCATCGGCTACCAGTCGGCGACTCAAACGGTGCAGGTCGAGCCTACCGCGACAACCTTGGAGTTCAACCTCCGGCCATCCGCCTTTGCCCTCGATCCGCTTGTCGTCTCCGCGTCGCCGGTGGCACGAACGGCAAGCGACGAGTACCAGTCCACGGCGTCGAGGTCGCAGGTCGAGTTATTGAACAGCGCGGGCGCCAGCTTCTCGGAGAAAATCTCCGATCTCCCCGGCGTCGCGGCCCGCCTCAACGGGGCCGCGCCGTCCCGTCCCGTCCTGAGAGGTTTGGGGGACAATGAGGTGCTGGTGCTGGAAAACGGACTGCGCATCGGCGATATCGCGACGTTCGATCCCGCGCACGCGACACCGATCTCGGCCGCCGCGATCTCGCGGATCGATGTCGTGCGGGGCCCCGCGACGGTCCTCTATGGGCCCAGCACGATCGGCGGTCTCGTGAACGTGCTCACCGACGTCGTTCCGGCGGTCGCGGACCACCCCGTCTCCGGCACCGCGATCGTCGACCTCAGTTCCGGGAGCGATCAGTACTCGGGGTACGTCAACCAGGTCTTCAGCGGTGCGCGCCACGCGTTTCACGTCTCGGCGGGCGGAGTCCACACGAACGACATTCACATTCCCTCGGGAACCTATGTGGATCCGGGGAGCGGCATGCCGTTCGCGCTCGACCGCATGCCGCAGTCCTTCGATCACAGCAGCGAGCTCGGCGCCGGCTACAGCTATCAAAGCGCACGCGGATCGATCGGGATCGGGGCGAAACATTACGAAATGAATTACGGAATCCCGGGGGTGCCGCCCAACCCCAATTGGTCGACGGTGCCACCGACGACATCGCGCATCGCTCAGGGCCGGAGCACCGTGGAGCTGCGGGGGCTCCTGCGCAGCGGCGGCCCGTTCTTCTCCGACTGGAAGCTGAACGCGAACTACAATGACTACGGACACTCGGAGTTCCCGACCGAACAAGATTCGACCGGGGTGTCCGCGCCGCAGGCCAATCACTTCCACAAGCGCGAATTCAACGCCTTCCTGCAGGCTCGCCACACGCCTCTCAGGGCGGTCGCGGGCGCGATCGGCTTATGGGTCAACGTGGAGGATATGACGATCGCAGGCGATCAGCCGCTCGGGCCGAACTCGCGTACCACGGGGTTGGCGGCGTACGCGTACGAGGAGTACAAAGCCGCGCCCGGGACCCGGCTGCAGGCAGGGTTGCGGTTCGACTACAACAAGATCCAGACTCGGCCGTATCCGCAGTCGACCGATTCGGTGTTTCGCACCATCAACGCCTCACGGCTCGCCAACGCGGTGACCGGGTCCCTGGGGGCGATCCGCCGGTTCACGTCCAACGTCACCGGCTCGATCAGTCTGGCGCGCTCGTTCCGCGCTCCAACGGTGCAAGAGCTGTTCGCGAACGGGCTGGACGCGGCCAGCGGCACATTCTCGATCGGCACTGCGACGCTCGGCCCCGAGACGGGGTTCGGCATGGATGCTTCCCTCAAGGGCTCGTTTGCAGCCGCCACATTCGAGATCTCGCCCTACCTGAACACGATCGATCACTACATCTACGCATTCTTGCGCGGCGATACGATTCAGAACTTCCCGGTCCGGCAGTTCGCCGCCACACGGGCGCGCCTGGCGGGGCTGGAAGGGAGCATCACCGTCGAGCCGTTGGCCCGCGTGGCGCTGACCGCGAGCGGCGACTACGTGAACGCGCAAGACACGCGGCGGAACGTCCCGCTGCCGTTCACGCCGCCATTGCGAGGATTGGTCCGGGGCAGCTACCAAGACGGAAGGTACCTTGCGGTGATCGAGTGGCGGATGGCCGCACGTCAGAACCGCCTCGGGGACGGCGATACCCCCACTGCCGGTTACGCGGTAATGAACGTTGGGACCGGCATGCGGCTCGTGCAACACGGCCTGGTGCACAATATCGGGATCCACTGCGACAATGTGTTCAACACCGTGTACCGCGATCACTTGTCCGTCATCAAGGATTTCGTTCCACAGCCGGCGCGCGCGTTCCGACTCACGTACGAGCTCCTGTACTAGGTTCGGAATGCGGACCATCCTCGCTGCCGTTCTCGCCCCTCTCTGCGCGGCACCGCTTGCGGCGCAGGGCTTCCGCCAGAAAGACTTCGACGCCTACGTCGCCAAGGGACTGCAAAGCCTCCAGACCCCGGGGGCCGCCGTTGCGGTCGTCCGGGACGGCAAGGTGCTGTTCGCGCGTGGATATGGCGTCCGCAAGCTGGGCGACAAGACGCCCGTGGACGCCCACACGCTTTTTCAGATCGGGTCCAACACGAAGGCCTTCACGACGGCAGCGCTCGCGATCCTCGCGGACGCCGGCAAGCTCTCCTGGGACGATCCGGTGACGCGCCTCTTGCCGGGCTTCCAGCTGTACGACCCGTACGTGACGCGTGAGTTCACGATCCGCGACCTGGTCACGCACCGCAGCGGCCTGGGGCTCGGGGCGGGCGATCTGCTCTGGTTCCACTCCAACTACAGTCGCGCCGAGATCGCGTACCGGATCCGGTTCGCGCGACCGGTCTCGAGCTTCCGAAGCCAGTACGCCTACGACAACGTGCTCTACGTCGTGGCAGGCGAAGTTGTGGCGGCCGCGGGCGGCGCGACGTGGGACGAGGTCGTGCGCCAGCGCATCTTTGCGCCCCTTGGCATGAACGAGACGGGAACGACCACGGAGTACTTCATCTCGGGCGCCAACGCCGCCACGCCGCACTCAGTGGATGGAGGGCAGCTGCAGATCGTGCCCGTCGATTCGGTGGAGAACGTCTCACCCGCGGGTGGGATCGCCTCCAACGTGACGGATCTCTCGAAATGGCTGATCTGTCGACTCGACTCGGGCCACTTTGCGGGGGGTCGCCTGTTCAGCGAGCGCCAGGCCCGCGAGATGTGGTCGGGTCAGACCATCCTGCCGATCGGCGACCCTCCGCCGCCGCTCGCCGCACTGCGGCCCGACTTCGCCGAGTATGGTCTGGGGTGGCGGCTGACTGAGTATCAGGGACGCAAGGTCGTCTCTCACACAGGCGGGCTCGCGGGCATGACGTCGCAGATCACGCTCGTGCCCGCGGAAAAGCTCGGCATCGTGGTGCTCACGAATTCAGAGAGCGCGCTGATGGCCGCCCTCTCGTTTCGCCTGCTGGACGACCTCCTGGCCACACCGCGCCCGCGGACCGATTGGGTCTCGGCCTTCGCTGAGGCGGCGCGTCTCGGGCAAGCACGCGCCGATTCGACCCTGCGCGCCAGCCGCAGTGTGCGCGACTCCGCGTCCGGGCCTTCTTTGCCCCTCGAGCGTTACGCCGGTCGGTACCGCGACGACCTGTACGGCGACGCCGATCTTTCGCTCGAGGGGGGCAAGCTGGTGCTCCGGTTCAGCCGCTCCCCCGCATTCGTCGGCGATCTCGAGCACTGGCAGCACGACACCTTCATCGCGCACTGGCGCACGCGGCACCTCGAGGACGCATACGTGACCTTCGCGCTGAACCCGGACGGGTCCATCGACAGGTTTCAGATGGCCGCCGTCTCGCCGCTCGCCGACTTCAGCTTCGACTACCAGGATCTCCTGTTCCGGCCCGCACCGGCCACTCCTGCGGCAGGGAGCGTGCGGTGACGGCGGTGGATCGCCGGCAGGGCCGGACCTCGCCCGATCTCGAGCCCGACGAATTCCGGGCGCTGCTCGATCAGGCCGCGGCCATCGCGACGCGGCATTGGGAGCGCCAGCCGGAGATGCGGGCGTACACGCGACCACCCGAGGAATTGGTCGCGGCATGGCGGGCGGCGCCCCTCCCGGAGCGCGGCGAGCCCCTCGACCGCGTGCTCGATCGCATCGCGCGAGACGTGGTCCCCTACCCGCTCGGCGTCGGCCAGCGGCGCTGGTGGGGATTCATCAACTCGCCGCCTCATCCCGTCGGCATCGCCGCAGAGCTGATCGCGGCGACGCTCAAGAACAACTGCGCCGGAACGAGCCAGATGGCGGTGCAGGTCGAGCTGACGGTGATGGATTGGCTGGCCACGCTGGTGGGGCTGCCTCGCGGCGCCGGCGGGCTCCTGGTCAGCGGCGGCTCGATGGCGAACCTCGTCGCGTTGGCGGCTGCCCGTGAGGCCAAGCTCCCGGGGAGCCGCCGGCAAGGGTTGCGCGGCGTCGCGCGACAGCCCGCCCTGTACGCGTCGACTGAAGCCCACTCCTGCATCCGTCGGGCGGTCGAGGTGCTCGGGCTCGGGAGCGACGCCCTGCGCCTGGTGCCCGTCGACCGGGAATACCGGATGGACGTTGCGGCGCTCCGCACCATGGTGGCCAACGACCGGGCGGCCGGACTCCATCCGATCTGCGTAGTCGCGAGCGCGGGGACGGTGAATACCGGGGTCGTGGATCCCCTATCGGCTGTTGCCGACGTGGCCCAGGAACACGGATGCTGGTTCCACGTGGACGGGGCCTACGGCGCGGTCGGAGCTGCGTTGCCCGAGCTCGCGCCGCTGTATCGCGGCATGGAGCGCGCCGATTCGGTCGCGATGGATCCGCATAAATGGCTGTACGTGCCCTACGAAGCGGGCGCCACGTTGGTGCGTGACCCGGCTACATTGCGCGCGATGTTCGCGCATCGAGCGGAGTACCTGGCGCTCGAAGAGGATTCGTATCTCGAAGGATCGGTGTGGATCTCGGATCTGGGCCCGCAGCTCACGCGCGAGTTTCGGGCCTTGAAGGTATGGGCGGTCATGCAGGCGGTGGGCCTCGAGCGGTATCGGGAGCTGTGGCGCTCCGATATTGCCGTCGCGCGAGAGATCACGCGGCTCGCCGCACGCGAGGAGCGGCTCGAGGTCCCCGTGGCGTCCGACTTGAGCTGTTTCTGCGTGCGGTACGTGCCGCGCCGCGGCGACGCCAACGCGTTCAACCGCACGCTGCTCGATCGGACGCATCGCGACGGACGGATGTTCGTCTCCGGAACGACGCTCGACGGGACCTTCGTGCTGCGCGGCTGCGTCACAAACTTTCGCTCGACCCTCGCCGATGCGGCCATTTGTGTGGACACGATCATGGAGCTGGGCCGCCAGCTCGAGAAGGAGCGAGCCTGAACGGGGAGCCGGGAGACGCGCGGCGCGACGCGCTCGCTCGAGCCCGGGTGAGACTGGCGGCGGCGGTGATCGCGTTGATCGCCGCCGCCGTGCTCCTGTCCTACCAGATCCCGCCCTTCCCCACCTGGTTTTACGTGTTCGCCTGGTATCCCACGCTGGTCATCCTCGACCAAACCGTCGTGTTGCTCGGCGGAGCGTCGCTGCTCGCACGCCCGCGCGATCTCGTCTTGATGCTGTGGTGGTCGGCGGTGATCTGGTTCGTGTTCGAGGCGCTCAACTTCCGCTTGCAGGACTGGTATTACGTGTTCCTTCCCGCGGGCCGCCTCGCGCGCTGGGTCGGGATCACCGTCTCGCTCGCGACCGTGGTTCCCGCCGTGTTGCTCGGCGAACGCATCCTGGACCGTCTGGGAGTCTGGCGGGACTTGCGTTGGCACTCGGTCTTCCTTGACCCGACGCGCTTGCGGATCGCGGGCTGGACCGGCTTGGGCCTGCTCGTCGCGGCGCTCGCCTTTCCGCGATTCCTCCACCCGCTCACGTGGGGCGCCGTATGGCTCATGGCCGAGTTTCATCTTTACGCGCGCGACCCCGAGCGATCGTTGTTCGGAGACATCGCGCGAGGCAGCTGGGGCCGAATCGCGCGCTTGCTGGCCGCCGGCTTGTTCGCCGGGGTGCTGTGGGAGATGTTCAACTCGCTGGCGCGCGGCCGCTGGATTTACACGGTGCCGTTTCTCGAAGGTCTCAAGATCTTCGAGATGCCACTCGTCGGGTTCCTGGGTTTCCCGTTCTTCGCGCTCGAGGTATGGTCGCTGTACCATCTCCTCGTCTCCATGACCACGCGACGCACGTTGCTCGCGTCTGCCGCGTTCGCGCTGCTCGTGCTCTCGGGGATCGACTACTGGACCGTGAGCTCGACGGAGCCACGTCTGGCGGACGTTCCCGGCGTACCGAACGCGGTATTGTTTCGAGTGCGTGACGCAGGGTGGACGGACGTGTTTCGGCTGGCGCGTGCGCCAACGGCCGAGATCGCCTATCGCGCCAACCTGAGTCCGGCGGACGCGCGCGCGGTGCGGGGGGCGGCCCGCCTCGTGACGCTGCGCGGGATCGGGACGGCCCACGCGGCGGCGCTGATGGCGAGTGGCATCGGCACAGTGGAGGAGCTCGCTGCCGCGCCCCCCGACTCGATCTGGCGACGGGTACATCGGCTGCACCGCCCGCGACCCACACTCGCGGAAGTCCGGGTGTGGGTGCGGGCCGCTCAGCAAGAGGCGCGGGCTATGCCACCGCCGCCTGGGGGATCATCTCCCACTCCGTCACCACCTCGTCGGTCGTCCGCAGCTGGCGCGCCGGATCGTTCGCATACCACGTCTTGAAGTACTCGAGCCCGGTTCGATGCGCCTCCTCCGTAAACGCCTGGAGTACGTCCGTCACCCACACGAGGTCGAAGCCGCGCTGGAACGCGTCGCCCGAGGTATGGCGCGCGCAGCAATCGGTGTGCAGGCCGGTGATGTAGAGCCGGGTCACGCCGCGCGACTCGAGCGCGCGCGCGAATGCCGGATTCATGAACGGGCTGTACGTCTGCTTGCCCAACACGATGTCACCCGGCTCGGGCGCGAGCCCGGGGACGATCTCGGCATTCCAGGTTCCCACCATGGCGTGTGGCGGCCACTTCTTGAGCTCGCTATCGGCCGGTGTGTGCGCATCGGTCGCGTAGACGACCGTAACGCCCGCACGCCGTGCGGCAGCGAGCAGGCGGCCCAATGGCCCGATGATCCGTTGGGCGCTCCGCTGATACTCGGGGCCGCCCGCATCGGCGATCACGCCCCCGGGATAGACGAAATCGTTCGCCATGTCGATCACGACGACCGCACTGTGCTGGAGATCCGCGTTCTTCGAAGACATAAGACGCTCCCATTGTTGTAGAGCCGCCCCCGGGGGGCCGATTGGGCAACGCCTAGGTCCGACCGAGATGCCGGACCGCTCCCGGAGCGAGACGCGGACAAACCCGCGCCGCCGAAATATAACCGTGCGGCGGTCCGGACTCAGTCCGGTTGTACGGGACCTGACCCGGCGCGACTGCGGAGGATGGCCGCGGCGACCTCCTCGAGATCCGCCACCGTGAGCTCGACCGTCGCGGCCCCGATCCAGCCATCCACCTGCGCCGGCGTGCGGGCACCCACGATCGCTCCCGTGACGCCCGGCCACGCGAGTGTCCAGGCGATGGCGATGGCCGACACCGTCGTCCCGTGGCGCCGGGCGATCGGCTTGAGCGCGTCGCGGAGCGCGACATTCCTCGAGAGGTTCGGCTCCCGGAACTGGGCGCTGCGGCGGCGCCAATCGTCGGGCGCGAGCGCGGCGACTCGGGCGGCGCTGAAGCTCTCGGTGAGGATCCCCGACTGCATCGGACTGTAGGCGATGACGCCGTTGCCGTGCTCGGCGGACCACGGGATCTCCCGTTCGGCGACATCGCGACGGATGAGCGAGAACGGCGGCTGCAGGGAGTCGACGTGCCGGATCGCCTCGCAGCGTGCCAGTAACGCGACATCGAAGTTCGACACACCGATTGCTCGGACTTTGCCTTCCTCCACCAGCCGAACCATTGCCCGCCAGGAGTCCTCGACCGGGGTGCCGGTCTCGTCGGGCCAGTGGAACTGATACAAATCGATGCGCTCGACGCCGAGGCGGCGCAGCGACGCCTCGACCTCGCGCCGGATCGATGCGGGCTTCAGAGTACGGCGCGCTTCCGCCATGCGGTCGCGATCGTCCCAGACGAGGCCGCACTTGGTGAACACCAACGGGCGCTCGCTTGTAGGTAGGTCGTGAAGCAGTCGGCCCACGACCTCTTCCGAATGGCCCAGCCCGTACACCGCCGCCGTGTCGATCCAGTTGATGCCGAGCTCGATCGCGTGCCGCATGGTCGCGAGCGAGTCCGCGTCGTCCTGCGGCCCCCAGCCGAACGCCCAGCCCCCGCCGCCGATCGCCCAGGCGCCGAAGCCCACCGTCGTGATCTCGAGCCCGCTCGTCCCGAGCGGGCGGGTTGGCAACGTCATGGTGTCCTCGCCCTCCCCTCCCCCGACGCGAACGTCGCGCGGAACACTCCAGTTCCGTCGAGGGTTAGGTCGGGTATGAAAATCTCATTCATCGGTCTCGGCAGCATGGGTCTGCCCATCGCGCGTAACCTGTTGCAAGCCGGCCACAAGCTCACAGTCTACAATCGTACCGCCGCACGAGCCGACGCTCTCAAGTCCCTCGCGCCCACCGTTGCCGACAGTCCCGCAGCTGCCGCTCGGGGAGCGGACGTTCTGTTCACCATGGTCGCGGACGACGCGGCGCTCGAAGAGGTGGTGCTGGGCGATCGCGGTGTCCTCGGCGCGCTCCCCCGTGGAGGGATCCACGTTTCGATGAGCACCGTTAGTCCGGGCCTCGCGCGCTGGCTCGAGGAGCGCCACCGGTCGGCCGGACAGATCTACATCGCGGCGCCCGTGTTCGGTCGGCCCGAAGCCGCGGACGCGAAGAAGCTGTGGATCGTGGCCGCGGGACCGTCGGCCGCGATCGAGCGCTGTCGCCCGCTGTTCGAGGCGATCGGGCAAGGCGTCCTGCCCGCGGGCGACGCGCCGCCGCGCGCCAACGTCATCAAGCTCGCCGGCAATTTTCTCCTCGCGGCCGCCATCGAGGCAATGGGCGAAGCGATCGCCTTCGCGCGCAAGCACGATGTCGCACCAGGCGATCTCCTCGACATCGTAAATGGCCACTTGTTCCGCTCGCCGATCTACGAGAACTACGGGAAGCTCATCGCCGAAGAGCGCTACGAGCCCGCGGGGTTCAAGCTCAAGTACGGGTTGAAGGATATCAGGCTCGCGCTCGAGGCGGGTGAGGCCGTCGCCGCGCCGATGCCGCTCGCGAGCCTGATGCGAGATCGCTACGTCTCCGCGGTGGCGCGGGGTTGGGGAGAGATCGATTGGGCCGGGCTCGCGCGCGTCGCCGCCGTTGATGCAGGCCTGTGAGTCAGCCGCCCGCGATCGCGGGAATGACGGTCACCTCGTCTCCGTCCTGCAGCGGCGCGGCGAATCCGCCGCGGAAGCGCGCGTCCTCGTCGTTCAGGTAGAAGTTCACGAACGGATAGGGTTTCCCCTGCTCGTCCCGAAGGCGTGGCGCGAGGCCGGGATAGCGCGCCGCGACATCGGCCACGGCTTCGCCCAGCGTGCGACCCGTCGCCTGGATGGTGCGGGCTCCGCCCGTGTGGCCAGCGAGCACCGAAGGCAGGTTCATGGTGACGGACATGTCAGCTCCTTTGTTCGATCGACTCGATCAGCGGGATCACGTCGCGTAGCCGAGGCATGATCACGGGGGCTTCGGGGATCACCTCGAGCACCGCTTCCAGCGTTTTCAGGCCGTGGCCGGTGATGCACAGGACGACCTCGTCGTCCGCGTGGAGGTGACCAGCGCGGGCCAGGGCGAGCGCCCCGGCGACCGTGACCCCGCCGGCCGTCTCCGCGAAGACGCCCACGTCTTCCGCTAGCGCGCGGATCCCCTCGACGAGCTCGGCGTCGCTTACCGCGGCGCCCCAGCCTCCGGTCTCCCGCATCGCGTGTGCGGCGGACACCCCGTCCGCCGGGTTGCCGATGGCGAGCGAGCGGCAGATCGTCTGCGACACCTCCGGCTCCAGCGCGCTCCCGCCGCGCTCCAGCAGTCTCACGATCGGCGCGCACCCGGCGGCCTGCGCGCCGTATAGCCGTGGAGCTTGGCCGTGAACCAGGCCGGCGTCGAGAAACTCCCCGAAGCCCTTGCGCAGCTTGGTCAAGAGCGAGCCGCCCGCCATCGGCGCGACGACGGCACTCGGCAGCCGCCAGCCGAGCTGCTCCGCAATCTCGAAGGCGACGGTCTTCGAGCCTTCGCCGTAGTAGCCGCGCAGGTTCACGTTCACGATCCCCCAGCCGAATCGGTCCGCCACTTGCGCGCACAGCCGGTTGACGTCGTCGTACGTTCCGCGCACGCGCACCAATCGTGCGCCGTAGACACTCGTGCCGATGATCTTGGCCTGCTCGAGCTCTTCCGGGATGAAGACCCAGGCCGTGAGCCCGGCCCGCGCCGCGTGCGCGGCGACCGCGTTCGCCAGGTTGCCGGTGGAAGCGCAGCCGATGGTATCGAGACCGAAGGCCGCCGCCGCGTTGATCGCGGCGGCGACGACGCGGTCTTTGAACGACAATGACGGGTGTGACACGGTGTCGTTCTTCACCCATGCTCGGGCCACGCCGAGCCGCCGCGCCAGCGCGGGTGCGTCGATGAGCGGCGTGAACCCGCTATCGAGCGACCAGACGGGATCACCGTCGAACGGCAGCCACTCCTTGTATCGCCAGAGCGACGGGGCGCGGCGCGCGATCGTTTCCGCGTCCGGAAGCGCGCGGCCGGCGTCGTACACCGGGTCGAGCGGTCCGAGGCATACCTCGCAGATCGCGAGCGGAGCGGGTGCGCGTTCCACGCCGCAGTGACGGCAGCGCAAGGGCCGGGCGGTGAGCGGCAGGGCGGGAGGCGCCGTGGGAACAGAGATACGGGACGACGTGGCCGGCATCGGATCCTCAACAAAAAAGCCCGGGCAAGAGCCGCGGGCGGTCGCTTTTTAGCACCTTGTTTAACGTGGCGGCAATACGCGGCAAATCACCACGGGTGCAACGATTGTGAGTTGGAAGATACCCGAGGTATCCGCCAGGTCAAGCGGGGACGGGCGTCAGCGCTCCCACGAATTTCCGGATCGCGCCCAACGCCCGCTCGAGCTCGGAGGGCGCCGTGGCGTAGCACAACCGCAGGTGACCCGTCCCACCAGGGCCGAACGCCGTGCCCGCGAGCACCGCCACGTGCTGCTCCGCCAGGAGCCGCTCGGCGAACGCCTCGCAGGCGAGACCGGTCCGGTCGAGCACGCCGCCGATGTCCGGGAAGCAATAGAAGGCACCCGCCGGCGACGCGCAGCGTATCCCGTCGATCGCATTGAGCCCACGCACCAGGAGATCGCGCTTGGCTTTGAGGCCGGTGACCATGCCGGTGACCGCGTCTTGCGGTCCCGTGAGCGCGGCCAGTCCGGCGTATTGGACGAACGTGGCGGTGCACGAGACGTTGTTGATCAACAGGGTGGTCATCGGCTCGGTGAGCCAGGCGGGCATCACGCCGTAACCCAACCGCCATCCGGTCATCGAATACGCTTTCGAGAAGCCGTCGACGATCACGGTGCGTTCCGACATCCCCGGGAGCGCGGCGATGCTGTCCCACTGACCGTCGTAGCGAATCCGGCCGTACACCTCATCGGTGATCACCCAGAGATCGTGCCGCTGAACGAGCGTCGCCAGCGCCTCGAGATCGCTCGGAGTGGCCACACCGCCCGTGGGGTTGTGGGGCAGATTGAGGATCAGGACGCGCGTGCGCGGCGTGATGCGCTCCGCGATCGCCGCTACGTCGGGCGCGAACTGGTGCGACTCGTCGAGCGGATAGTACACGGGTCGCCCGCCGGCGAACCGCACGACCGATTCATAGATCGGGAAACCGGGGTCGGGACACAGGACGTCGTCACCCGGCTCGATGAGCGCGAGCGCCGTAGAGAACAGGATCGGCTTGGCCCCCGGCGTGACCACGACATTCTCGGCGGTCGCGCGCACGCCGCGCTGCGCGAGTGAACGCGCGATCGCGTCGCGCAGCTCGGGAACGCCAGCCGCGAGGGCATAGCGGGTGAGGCCGTCCCGCAGCGCGCGCACTCCCGCCTCCACGACGTGCGGCGGCGTGGGCATGTCCGGCTCGCCGATCTCGAGATGCACGACGTGGTGCCCCGCGGCCTCGAGCCGCTTGGCGGCCGCGAGGACGACGTACGCCTGCTCGGTACCGAGCGTGTCGAGACGGGCGGCCGAACGCATGGAGTTACTTGGCGCGCTCCAGGTACACGCCCTCTCGCGGATCCACGCGGACCTTCTCGCCTTCGGAGATGAACTCCGGGACCTGGACCGTGACGCCGTTCGACAACTTGGCGGGCTTGGTGCTCGCCGTCTTGGTGGCGCCCCGCATCACCGGGGAGGTCTGCACGACGGTCAGCTCAACGACAGACGGTAGCTCGATGCCCACGGGGCGGCCGTTCAGCCATTCGACCTGAATGTGCATCTCCGGCTGCAGCCAGTCCCCGCTGTCACCGGCCGCCTCGGGATCGAGCGTGTGCTGCTCGTACGTGGTGGTGTCCATCACGTGCACACCCGCCTGATCGCGGTAGAGCACCTGGAACTCCTTGGTTTCGAGCGGCGCCTCTTCCATGAAATCGGTCGCGGCGAGACGCGTGTCGAACGTGTTCCCCGTGACGAGATTGCGCAGCCGTACCTGGACGAACGCCCGCAGGTTTCCGGGCGTGCGATGTGTGAACTCCAGGACACGGGACGGCTGCCCGTCGATGATGATCACGTGACCACGTCGGATATCGGTCGCTTTCATCAGATACACTCCGCAAAGGCCATGCCCTAAAAACAAATTGCGCGGGCATGAACCGGAAAGCCCGCGCGAGGACCGGAAGATAAGCCGCTTGGGAGCGGGGTCAACGGGGTGGGGCGAAGTCGGCAACCGTCAGCGGCCGCGTCAGATACCCGATAGGCTCGCGGTCCCACCATGCCCCGCTCCTCGCCCGCTCACTGGGCTCGGCGAACCGGTACCGGTAGTACACGAGCCGGACATACCGGGGCGGCCGGGCCGGGAATGGATTCTCACCGAGCAATCCGAGGACCTCCGGAGTGCCCTCCAGTACGTGGCGGAGCAGCGGCAAGAGCCACGGCTGCGCGCCCACCGGGTCGAGCCCGGCGAACCACATCTGCCAGTCGAGCCGCGGCATATGCGGGGCCATGAACGCGGGGCGCTGCGTCACGTCGCCCGGTTTCCAACGAAACCCGTACTCCCGCCAGTGGAGCGTATCGTCGCTTCCTTCGAGTACGATCTCGGGCCGCTCCGTCGTCATCACGCGGAAGAGTCCATAGCCATTGACGGAGCGAAGCGGCGCCACGGCATCGAGCAGCGGATTCTCGAGCGGCCGGCGGACGCCCGGCGCGGTCTGCGCGATCTCCCGTACGAACGCGAGCAGCGCGAGCAGGGCCAGTACGGAGCCGAGCCCGCGGACGGCGTAGATCTTCCAGCGGGGCTCGGGCGCGCCGGCCGCGAGCGGGAGCGGCAACACGCGCCGTACGAAGGCGTCGTCGAGGAGCGGGACGCAGAGCACGATCGCCAGGAGGTTGAAGAACCCGTAGTTCCCTGTCAGCGCGATTCCCAACTGCCCGACGATCAACGCCCCGCAGGCCGAATGCCTCATGCGACGCGCGTACCGCCATCGTGGAGGCGCGAGGATCAACCAGGGTACGCCGAGCTCGATCACCAGGATGGCGAGTGTCATGCCCCGATGCATCCATTCGGGCAGCCATTGCGCGTACCATGCCGGCCACGGCGGCAGCGGTTGGGTCCAGAAGTGGTAATCGAGCGCGGTCAGACGGCGCCACGTGGGATCGGCGCTCGCGAGCTTCGTGGCCCCAGACAGCACCATGAGTCTGAACAACAGCCCCCATACGAGCCACCTAGCGAGCGCGAGCGGCGGGCGCTCGGACGTGAGACTCGGTACGACTTGCGTGGGCGCGAACAAGAGCGCGAGCAGCCCGGTCTCGAGGAGGAGCGCGTCCCATTGGAACCACAGGAATGTCTGTCCCGCCACGGAGAGAGAGAGGTAGCAGACCCATAAGAGAAGAAGGACGGGTGCCTGGGCCACGCCCGCGAGAAGAAGGAGGGAGAGCACGACGCCCGCCCAGCACAGCCCCTCGAGCATCCCATCGCTCGCGCCGAGCCAGCACAGGGTGGGGAATAGCCGATACGCCGAGCTCCCGTATATTGCGTGCGCCCGGGCGAGGTACGCCCCCGCCGGAAGGAGGCCGTGCTCTCCGACGAGGCCCGTGACTTGCGTGACCAGTGAGAGGAAGGCGACGAGGTAGACGACGCCGAGGAGTCGCACGAAGAGCCAGCGGGACAGGAGGTACGTCGGAGCGTCCGCCTGACGTGTGGCCAAAGCCTCGGTGACGTCTATCGTTGCCATTTTTCAGCGGGTGGGACTATATGTCTAAAGGAAACTGTGTCACGCCTTCCGGTGTAGCACCTGTCCGACACACAGCGGTTGCTCGAATTCAACAGCCCTGTGATCCACATCACGTTCGTTCCGGTATAAGGAGGTCGAGATCATGATCCGCACCAGCCGTCGCCTTGCGCGCGGCGCGTGGCTCCCGATCGCGCTGCTCGTCGCCGTAGGGTGCAAGCAGGGGCCGACACCCGAGGTGCAGGCGCGCCTGGACAGCCTGTCTCAGGCGTCGTCCCAGCGCGACCGCCTGATGCAGGAGGTCGCCGAGAACACGCGCCTCGTGAGCGAGATCAGCCGGGAGCTCGCGACGGTCAACATCCCCGCGCGCCAGCTCAAGGTGTCCGCCGAGTCGCCGCTGCGCGCCTCGCGCGACACGTTGATTCAGAAGATTCATTATATGACCGCGCGCGTGAAGGACATCGAGCCGCGGCTCAAGGCGAGCGAGCAAAAAGTCAAAGATCTCACCACCCTATCCGACAGCCTGCGCGACGCGCTCGGCTCGACGTTACAGAACCTCCAGGGCGTGATCGACAACCAGAAGGAAACGATCGACGCCCTCACGCTGCAAGTCGAGACGCTCACCGCCGAGAACGTGGCCCTGAAGGACACGCTCGAGAACATGTCCACGATCAACAATACGGTCTACTACGTCGTGGGCACCAAGGATGAGCTGGAGCAGAAGGGCATCGTCCAGGAGGAAGGTGGGGCGCGGTTCCTGTTCGTGCTGTGGAAGAGCGGCAAGACGCTCGTCCCCGCGCGCAACCTCGATCCCGGCGTCTTCACGGTGGCCGACCGCCGACACTTCACGGAGCTGCCGCTGCCGGCCGCCGACAAGGAATACCGGATCGTGTCGCGTCAGGATACCTCGGCGCTCGACACACCGCCCGGCTCGGATGGAAAGCTGACGGGGCACGCGGTGAAAATCGCTGACCCGGCGAAGTTCTGGGCCGCGTCGAAGTATCTGATCATCGTCGAAGGCTGAGCGCATAGAAACGAACGGGGTGAGGCGCGCGGCGCTTGACCGAAACGGTCATCGTCGCTAGCCTCACCCCGTGGTGTATCGTTCACCCACGCGGGACCCGGTCTGTGAGCCCGGACCGGTCGGCCTGTACCAGGTGAGCACCAGATGTGTGGCGGATTCGGTCCGCCTCAGGGTGAGTCGGATCACAGGGGAACACGGTGCGTTCGCTATGCCCCCGGGGCGCGGGACTTGCGACGCCCCCGCCCCGGCAGCACGAACCGACCAAGAAGAGGGGGGCTCATGCACGGAGTAATCAGGCGGTATCGGGTACGGTTGGGCACGGTGGCGCAGGCGGCCCACTATGCGGAGAAGGGGTTCCTGCCCATCCTGCGCGACATTCCAGGCTTCATTTCGGGCCAACTGCTCGATACTGGCAACGACGTCCTTACCTGTATGGCCCTGTTCGAGACCCAGGAGGGAGCCGCCGCCGGCTTGCGTGCGTCCCGCGACTGGTTCCGAGACGAGTGGTCGTCCTTCCGGCCCCTGCCCCCCGAAGTGATTATCGGTGAAGTGCTTGCCGCCTCGAGTGCCGATCGCCGGCGGCTCGCCGACCGGCGCAGCCTGGCCCTGGTCGGAGCCTCCAACTGGACCGGAGTCGAGCGGCGGACCGGGCAGGACCGGCGTGCCGGAATAGAAGCGCCGAGGTTCGCGGCCGTCGGCTAACTTCAGCCGCTAACGCCGTTTGCGTCGGGGGGTCGGGCGGCTGCCGCCCGGCCCCCCGAATGCTTCGTACAGATCGTCGAGCACCGCCGCGCCACGCTCGAGGCGTGCTTCGTCCGTCGCGTGCCGCCGCACGATGCCGCGGATGACACGCTCGAACCCCGCCGTTTCGTCCCGTCCGAATTTCCCGTCCTTGCAGTCGATGTCGTGCACGAGCTCCGCGAGCGCCGCGAGCGCCGAGTCCTCGAGGCCGAACCGAGCCAGGAGCGTCTCGAACGTGCATCGGTCCCCTTCATGCGTGTACTCCGCCTCGAACATGTCGAAGCGCCGCTCGCCTGGCGCCGGCGCGTGGTTCTGCGTCGCGACGAACCGGAATCGCGCGTCGGGATCGATGAAACGGCGAATGAGCCAGGCACTCGAGATCCGATCCACATGCACACCGACGCGTGTGACCCACGTGTGAGTCCCCTTCGCCGGTTGCACGGGATCGGTCCGGCGTGCGCGCGAGGGGGGAGCCGGGGTGGATGGCTTGCGACGCTCGCGCGCCTTGGCGAGCGCGGCTTCAGCCACACGCCGCCCGGCGGCGCCGAAGTGGTCGATGCTCACGATCTCGGCGAGTCGCCGGTCCAGGCGCGCTGCGTCGCTGTCCCCATCCTCCGCCGCTCGGGTCAGCTCGGCGTACTCGGCATCGCGTTGAGTCCGGAACATCGCTTCAATCTGACCGTCCGACAGCCCATCGACGAACGCCGCCTGGCACACCGATGCCTCGCCGCCCCCGGCTACGATTTCGCGTCGCAACCACTGAAAATCCTCGGCGGCCTGATCCGTGTGCGGCAGCGCGTAGACGGAGCTCTTGATGGCCACGGCACCGATCCGCTGCAGGCGGCGCCAGACCTTCACTCGGAAATAGTCCGGTTTGGGGGGAAGCTGGTGGATGAGCAGCAGCCAGCGACCTCCGAGCGCTTCGCGGGTCGGCGAGCGGGCGTCGACCCTTACCACAGGTTCCGCATGCCCGAGCCGACGGCTCGCCGAGCGCCGGCCGGAGTCGAGTGGGTATCGGCGCCGAGCGCGCCGGTCGCGGGATTGAAGAAGTGCTCGCTCGTGACGGCGAGTGTGAGCGCGGCCACTTCGGCCTCGGAGAAGTGACGTCGCAGCTCGGTGAGGACCGTGTCGGACATCCCGCCCATTCGGTCAGCGTAGCGGGACACGGCTTCGGTGAAAGCGAGCGCCGCCCGGTCCTTGTCCGAGAACAGCCGGCTCTCACGGAATCGCCGCAAGGCCTGGAGCTCCTCGAGCGAGAGGAACGCTTTGCGCCACAGATGCCGGCCGTGTTCGACGCACCACCCACACTCCGCCAGCTCGGCCGCAAGCTGCTGCACGAGGAGACGGAGCCGCGGCTCCAGGGTCGCCGACCCCGCGGCGCCATAGCGACCGATCCGCGCGTACGCGGGCAGGACGCTCGGCCCGGGCAGCCGACCCGCGGGCGTCTGCGCCAGGGCTTCCCAGGTCCGCTGGAACCATCGCAGTAGTATCATTGATATGATACAACTGTATCATCATCTGGCCATGCCCGCAACCCCTTCCCTCCCACCGGTTCGGGCTGTCTCTTGCCGGCCCATGTCCCTCGCCCGCGGCCTCCTGCTTCGCGCCTCCCGCAGCGCCTGGCTCGCCCGGCAGCTCCGGGACCGTGCCTTTTTCCGCCGCGCGGTGCGGCGCTTCATGCCGGGGGAGGAGCTCTCCGCTGCGCTCGCCGCTGCGGCCGAGCTCGCGGGCGCCGGGATCGGCTGCGTCCTGACCCAGCTGGGAGAGCAGGTCGCCACGCGCCAGGAATCCGCCCGGGTGCGCGACCACTACCTCGACGTCCTGGCTCAAGTGAGGGAGCGGCGGCTGCCCGGTGAAATCTCGGTGAAGCTCACGCACCTCGGGCTGGACGTCGATCGGACGGCCTGTCGCGCTGATCTCGAGGTATTGGCGCGGGCGGCCGGCGAAGCCGGGTCGTTTCTTTGGATTGATATGGAAGAGTCGCGCTACGTAGACGCGACCCTCGAGATGTTCCGGGCGGTGCGGGCCGCCTACCCACGCGTGGGAGTCTGCCTGCAGGCGTACTTGCGCCGCACGCCGTCGGACCTGGACGCGCTGCTCCCGCTCTCACCCGCGATCCGCCTCGTGAAGGGGGCCTACAACGAGCCGCCCGCCGTCGCCTACCCGGTGAAACGGGACGTGGACGCCGCCTACCTGACACTGGCCGACCGGCTGCTCAAACCTGCGGCGCAGGGAGCGGCCCGCCCCGTGTTCGGGACCCACGACTTGGGCCTGGTGAAACGGATCCGGGAGCATGCGATGGCGCTCCACCTCGCCCCGGGGAGCTATGAGGTGCACATGCTGTACGGCATCAGCGCCCCTGAGCAGCGCATGTTGGCCAAAGAGGGGGTCCGAGTACGAGTGCTGATCAGCTATGGGACGCACTGGTTTCCCTGGTACATGCGGCGGCTGGCCGAGCGCCCGGCGAACGTCTGGTTCGTGGTGCGGAACCTCATTTGACCGGAATTCCGGGGTACCCGGGCTGAGAGCCCGGGCTCGGCCCGTGTGTGCGTCCTTAAGGACGCAGTGCACGCCGAGCGCGCCCTGTCAGGGCGCGTAGAAGTCTTGAGTCCCGTCCTACATCACGCCAGTTTTCCCGGACGTATGCCGACCCGCACCCTCGACCCCTCCCTCACGCGGCTCGACCGCTGGCGTCGCGACACGCCCGGGTGCCGGGAGCGGATCCATCTGAACAACGCGGGGGCGGCACTGATGCCGCAGCCGGTGCTCGACGCGCTCATGCGGCACCTCCAGCGCGAGGCCGCGATCGGCGGCTACGAAGCCGCCGATGAAGCCGAGGCGCGACTGGACGAGACGTACGAGCTGCTCGGACGGATTATCGGGGCGGCCGCCAAGAACATCGCGATCGTAGAGAATGCCACGGTCGCCTTCAATCAGGCGGTGTCCGCCTTCGACTTCCGCCCGGGCGATCGCATCGTCACGACCCGCACCGACTATCCCTCGAACCAACTCGTGTACCTCTCGCTCGCCCGTCGGGCAGGCGTCGAGACGGTTCGGGCGGACGACCGGCCCGAAGGCGGCGTGGACCCGGCAAGCGTGCGCGAGCTCGCCAGTCACCCCCGGACGCGCCTGGTGGCCTTGAGCTGGATCCCCACCAACTCCGGGCTCGTACAGGATGCGCAGGCCGTAGGAGATGTGTGCGCCGATCTCGGCGTTCCATACCTGATCGATGCCTGCCAGGCGGTGGGGCAGCTCGCCATCGACGTCGACGAGCTCAAATGCGATTTTCTCGGCGGCACCGCCCGGAAGTTCCTGCGCGGCCCACGCGGCATCGGCTTTCTGTACGTGTCGGACCGCATGCTCGAGCGCGGGGCGTTCCCGCTGTTTCTGGACATGCGCGGCGCCGACTGGACCGATCCCGATGCCTACCGGTTGGCCGACGGCGCGCGGCGGTTCGAGAACTGGGAGTTCGCCTATGCGCTGGTGGCGGGACTGCGCGAGGCCGCACGCTACGCGTTGGACGTCGGCGCGGAAGGCCAGGAGCGCGCACGCGGCCTCGCGGCGCTGCTCCGCGAGCGGCTCGCCAAAGTGCGCGGCGTGCGGGTGCTCGATCGCGGGCGGGAGCGCTGCGCCATCGTCACCGTCGATGTGAGCGGCAAGGACGCCGTGGGCCTGAAGCTCGCCCTGCGGTCGCGCGGCATCAACACGAGCTCCACCGATCGGAAGTCGGGCGTGCTCGACATGGACGAGAAGCGCGCGAGCACCGCGCTCCGGCTCTCACCGCACTACTACAATACCGAGGACGAGCTCGACACCGCGGTCGCCGCCATCGCCGAGCTCGCAGGGGGGTGAGGTGAGAACGAGTCGCGCACTCTCGGCGCTCCTGCTCCTACCGCTCGCCGGAGCCGGCGCGCAGGCCGTCCCGTTCAGCCAACGGGCCGCGGTGACCCAGTGGCTCGGCAATACCGAGGTAACCATCACCTATGGCCGCCCGAACGCCCGCGGCCGCAAGCTCTTCGGGGGGGTCGTGCCGTGGGGTGAGGTGTGGTGCCCGGGCGCCGACCAGGCGACGGCCATCGCGTTGAGCAAGGACTTACTGGTGGGCGGCCAGCGCCTCGCGGCGGGCAAGTACAGCCTGTGGGCGATCCCCGACAGCGCGGAATGGACGTTGATCTTCAGCCGCGCGGCGAACGTCTTTCACATTCCCTACCCGGGCGAGTCGAAGGATGCCCTGCGCATCAAGGTGAAGCCCCAGGGAGGGTCCTTCATGGAAACACTGGCGTTCTACTTTCCCGCCGCCAACGCCGATCGCGCCCTCCTCAACCTGCAGTGGGGCGAGACGATCGTGCAGGTCCCGATCGAGAACACTCACTGAGAAATCCGTCCAGCAGGCGGTTGAACTCGGCGGGCTTATCCATCTGGATCCAGTGTCCGGTCCCCGACACCAGCCGATGTGGCAGACCTCGCGTGAGCCGGTGCAAGGCGATCGGCGTCTCGTTCAATGCCGAGATCAAGGAGAGCTTCGGGCCCCGGTAGCGCTCGAGCGCGGGGATGGGCTCGAACGCTGAGAGCGCCCGAAAGATCTCAACGAAGGTGCGTTGCGGCGTGGACTCGAGGTCTCGCATGACGGCGGCCCGAACTGCCGGGTCCCCGCCCTCGGTGATGCGCGTCCAGTGGGCGCGCACCGTGTCGCGGTAGGCGGGCGATTCTAGGTCCGCCAAGAACGTCGCGAGCATTTCCGCCGGGAGCAGGCGTTGGTCTCCGTTCGGGTCTACGAGCAGGAGGCCTGCGACTCGATCCGCGAGGTCGGCGGCGCTAGCGACGGCCACCGCACCGCCTGCGCTATGCCCGACGAGGACGAACCGCTGGAGGTCGAGCGCGTCCGCGACGGCGGCCACGTCGCCGGCGATGGCGGGGATGGCGTACGCGCCGTCGGCCGGCTCAGCGGAGCGGCCGTGACCACGAAGGTCGAGTGCCACGGCGCGGCGCCGTGGTCTTAGATGCGCGAGCTGGGCCGCCCATTGCGTCGTGTTTCCGGCGAGCGAATGGACGAACAACACTGGCTCGATGCTCGATGAGCGTCCCCCGTCGTCCACGTAGAGCGCGCCCGCCGGTCCCCGGACGGTGGTCAGGGCTCCGCATCCTCTCCGCCGGCGATGCGCTCGAACCGGTCGCGAACCCGGTTCGCGAGCCGTTCGCTCTCGTCGAACTTCTTCTGGGCGTTGGAGAGGTGGGCGCCGACGGTCTGAAACGCGGCCCAGAACGCGTCGAGGTGTTGTCGCAAGCCGCCCAGTCGTTCGGCGATCTCCCGGGCATGCCGCTCGACTTGCATGCCCTTCAATCCATGCAAGATGACGAGGAGATACGCGTAGAACGTATGCGGGGACACGGGGATCACGCGGCGGCGCATGGCGTGGCCCAGCACGCTCTTGGCGTCCTCCGGATCCTCGGCGCGAAGCACGGCCTCGTAATAGACGTTTTCCGCGGGGATGTACATCAGCGCGAACTCGTACGTGCCCTCGTCGGGCCGGATGTACTTGTCCGCGATCTCGTCGATGCGGTCTCTCAGCGAGCGGGCGAACGCCCGCCGCTCACGCTCCGCTTCCGCACCCTGGGCGGCGAGCATGCGCTGGCACGCCTCGAGCGGGAATTTCGCGTCCACCGCGACCAGACGGTCGCCCAACCTGAGGACCGCGTCCACGCGCTCTCCGGAGCGGAAGGCGTGTTGCATCTCGAAGTGCGAGGCCGGGAGGATCTGCCGCAGCAGCTCTTCGAGCCAGATCTCGCCAAGCGTGCCGCGCAGCTTGGGGACCTGGAGCAGCTGCTGCACTTCGGTGACCGAGGCGCCCATCGCTTCGAGTCGCCGGGTGACCTCCGCGAGGGCGCCGAGCCGCTCGCGCACGTCGGACAGCACACGGCTCTGGTCGGCGCTGCCGCGCAGGATCAGGAGGACGATCAGGGCGACCAGCACCACGATCGCGACGATCGTGACTGTCTGCGGCATCCGCTAATCTACGGACGGTAGGCGCGAATCCGCTCCCCGTTGCCGGTGGAGGCGGCCTCGTGGAGTGCCGTACTGGCGTGCTCGAGGAGCGTGGCGGGCTCGATCGGCGTCTGGTGAGCGTCGGCGACGGCCTCGTATCCCGCGCGGACCCGCAGCGGCGGAACGCCCGGAGGGCGGGGCCCGGCGCCCTCCACGACCTGGGTCAGCCGCCGCGCCATTCTCTCGGCACCCTGTGGAGCCGTACCGGGCGCGAGCACGGCGAACTCGGCGACGCCGAGCCCGCCCATCGCATCGCATGCCCGGGCACCGGCCAGCAGGACATGCGCCGCGTACCGCGCCGCGGCCGGCACGCGGGCGGCGCTCCGCGCCGCGCCGGCGGTCTCCACCTCTATGCTGAGAGCGAGGCACGTGAGCGGTGCGTGGCGCCGGAAGGCATCGTTGGTCAGCTCGCGCGCGCGTCGCTCCAGACCGCGCATCGTGTAGAGTCCGCTCGAGGGGTTCACGGCGCTCTCCTCGAGCCGCCGGTCGGTTTCGAGCTTGATGCGTGTCAGCGCGTCGAGCTTGAGCGCCAGCTCCTCCGCGTTGAGCGTCATGCTCAGGTAATCCGATGCGCCGGCCTCCAACGCCGCGAGGCGCTGCTGTTTCGTGTCGGGCGCGGAAGTGAGCATGATGATCGGCACGTTCCACGGAAGGGCGGCGTTTCGACGCAGGGCGCGGCAGACCGTGACGCTGTTCGTGTCCGGAAGGTTTGCATCCATCAGAATGACATCGGGCCCCAGCGCGGGAGCCCGCTCGAGGAGCTCGCCGCCCGTCGACACGGAGACGGCCCGGTACCCCAACGGTTGAAGAGTGCTTTCGAGCGCGCGGTTGATCCATACGCCGGAATTGGCGAGGAGCGCCAGCGGCTGTCGGATGAACGGAGTCTGGACCCGCTCAGACACCTGACCTCCGGGTGGCTAGCGCCCACTCTATAGGGAGCGGCAGGGTGTAAAGTCAATAGTTAGTGTTCAGGTATGCCGTTCCCCTCCAAGCCGCTCCGCCTGTCCAAGTCCCGCTACCTGCATGGCCTCCAGTGTCACAAGCAGCTCTGGTGGCGCGTGCACGACCCGGACGCGCCGGAGCTGGCACCTACACCGGGCCAGCAAAACCTCTTTGCCCAGGGGAAAGAGGTAGGCGAGCGTGGCCGGGGGCAGGTGCCGGGCGGCCAGTTGATCGACCTGCCCTTCTACGAGTACGACAACAAGGTCGCAGCCACCCAGGAGGCCCTGAAACTCGGGCTTCCGGCGATCTACGAGGCCTGGTTCCTGGCCGGTGACACCTACGCGGGCGTGGATATCCTGGCTCGCGACGCTGGCGGGCGGGGGCACGCGGTGGTCGAAGTGAAGGCGTCGAGCAGGCGCAAGCCGGAGCACCTGCCGGATGCCGCGGTCCAGGTGTACGTCCTGCGCCAGGCCGGCCTCCAAGTGGAGCGGGCGGAGGTCATGCACCTGAATCCCGAGTGCCGGTATCCCGATCTCTCGAACCTGTTCGTGCGGGAGGACGTCACGGCGCTGGTCGAAGGCGCGCTCGTCGGACTGCCCGAGGAGCTCGACGCCCAGCGCCACATGCTTGAGGGACCGCTTCCCGACGTGCCGATCGGCGAGCAGTGCTCCAAGCCGCACGACTGCCCCTTCATTCCCCGTTGCTGGCCCAAGCACCCGGACCACCACGTGAGCAGCCTGTACCGCATCGACCGCAGGCGGGCCGTCGAGCTCGAGGCCGATGGCTATGCGACGATCTACGATCTGCCGTCGGAGCTGGAGTTGTCGGTGATCCACGCTCGCCAGGTGAAGGCGGTGCAAACCGGCCGCATGGTCGTGGAGGAGACGCTCAAGAAGGCGCTCGCGCAATTCACGTCGCCGCTCGCGTTTCTGGATTTCGAGACCGTGAGCCTGGCCATCCCGCGCTGGGATGGGTGCCGGCCCTGGCAGCAGGTGCCAGTGCAGTTCAGCGTCCACGTCGAGGAGCGCGGACGTGGTCTCACGCACCGTCAGTGGATCGCCGATGGGCCCGCCGATCCGCGGCCGGCGCTGGCCGAGGCAGTGGTGGAAGCGTGCGCCGGGGCACGCCGGGTGGTGGCGTACTACGCGAGCTTCGAGCGCGAGTGTCTCCGGCAACTCCGTGAAGCGGTACCGAAGCTCGCGCGGGAGCTCGAGCGGATCGAACGGCGCCTGGTGGACCTGCTCCCCACGGTGCGGAACCACGTGTACCACCCCGATTTCGGGGGCGGGTTCAGCATTAAGAAGACGTTGCCCGCCCTCGTGCCCGGACTGTCGTATGCGGATCTCAAGGTGCGCGACGGCGAGGTGGCGACAGTGGAGCTCCAGCGGCTCATGCTCGCGGGGCTCGCTGCCGGTGAGCGCGCCGAGCTGCGGGACGCGCTGTTACGCTATTGCGAGCGGGACACGTGGGCGATGGTGAAGATGCTCGAGAAGCTCAGGAGCTTGGTTGCGGATCAACTGGATTTGTTCTCGCAACCTGGGACTGCCACCACGCCGTAACGATCCCGCACTCCAGCGCGGGGTGGGGGAGGGTGATGAAACAGTCGGCAGCGGCGAGGTGTGTAAGCAAGCCTTCCATAGGAAGTGTGTGCTCCCTGAGCGCGTGCGCCCGGACGAGAAGAGGGCGACCGATGAGAGGCCACCCTCCTTTTTGTTCCAGGTTAGGCGTTCAGCGCCTTCTGCTGTGTTACTTCCACCGTGATCAAATGCGGTTTGGCGGTCTCCGCCTTCGGCAACGTAATCGTCAGCACGCCGAGGCTGTACGTCGCTTTGATCTTGTGAGGATCGATCGAGGTCGACAACCTGAACGTCCGCTCGAACGCGCCATACGTCCGCTCATAACGATGAACCTTCTCGGCCTTTTCCTCCGCCACTTGCTCCTTCGTGCCCTTGATCGTCAGCACGTTGCTCTCCACCGTGATCTTCACGTCCTCGGGCTGCACGCCGGGCACCTCAGCCACTAGCCGGATCACATCAGGCTCTTCGAAGATGTCCACTAGCGGCTGCCAAGCGGTGGTCGCGGCCTCGTGTACCGGCCACTCAAATGCGCGGAATGAGTCGTTGTAGATCCGGCCCATGCGGTGCTCCAACTGATGCAGCAGTTCCAGCGTCGGGTCCCTCTGCGTAATGCCGACCATATGGTCCTCTTTGCTTTCTGTGAGTCCACTTCAGTTAACTACCGACCTTCCAACTGTCTACAAGGTGCTGCAATGTACTTGATTTGTCAAGTCGACAATCCAGTTGTGCCTTGCACTTGACAAAAATAGTTAATCACTGGTAGGATTGAGAATCACGAGCGGAGCCCAGAAGAGATCATGAACGGCACGGTCACACATATCGCGACGCGCGAGTGTCCCATCACCCAACCCCATCCGGCTGGGGAATGCGGAGTCGTGACGGCCCGGCGGCGCTGCCAAGAGGAGGGCGACGCGACCAAGCGTCCGCCTGGCGCCAGCCGGCTAGGTGAAACGAAGGCGGTCCAATGGCGCCGGTGACACTGAAGCGCTTCGTAGAAGAGTTGGACAAGTTGAAGCTGGAGACTGACGCTGGAAGGCTTCGATCGCACGACTATGACAGCCGACTCGCTCGAATCATCCGAGAGCTTCGGGAGCGAGGCTTAGACGCCGATCGGGCCGCCGCCACAGGGGCCCTCGCGGACGCGATTCTGCGGGGAGTCATCACGGCTCCCGTTCAGGCCCACCTGCGCGCCCGGCTTGGGCTTGCGTGACGTGAGGTGGCCGTTCAGCTCGACTTGCTCCGTGCCGCTTCGAAGTCCTCCGGCGTATCCACATCCGCCAGTAATGCTACGGGCCGGTCGACGTACATCGCCTCGTGGCTGTGCGCCTTGACCACCGTCTTTCCACACCCTTCCCCCGTCCACGCCAACAGCTCGGGGAAAAGCGCTCTCCGAAACAAGAGCGGGGGGGCCGTCACGTCGCCGTAGCGTGACACGACGAGCGAGGCGTCCGTCCCGCGCGCCGCCGCGACGAGCATCGCGAGCGTCTCGGGCGTGACGCGCACCATGTCGCCGAGCATGACGATGGCCGCGCCCACTTCCGGTCCCAGCGCGTTGAGCCCCTGATGCAGTGAGCCGCTGGTCGGCCCAGTGAAATCGGGGTTGACGGCGAACTCGACTGGCAGATCCCGCAACGCGGCGCGGATGCGATCCGGCTCGTGCCCGATCACCACCACCACGGGAGACAAGCCGGCCGCGAGCGCGTGGCGGACGGCGCGCCGGATCAGCGACTCGCCCTCGAGCTCGAGCAGCAACTTGTTCTTGCCCATCCGGCGGGACGCGCCGGCCGCGAGGATCACGCCCGCGACGCGGACGCCGTCAGTCGATCGGGGCATGGATCGCCACCGGGCGCTCTCGGAGCGACCGAGCCCGGCGCCCCGAGCGCACCGCGAGAATCTCCGCTATCACCGCGAGGGCGACCTGCTCCGCGCCGTCCGTCCCGATGTCCAGCCCGACGGGGCCATACACGCGGCCCTCGTCCAGCGGGACCCCCCCGGAGGCGAGGTTGCGAAGGATCCGCTCGGTGCGCTGCCGAGGACCCAACAAACCGATGTACGCAACGGAGCTCCTGAGCAGGGCGCGGACATACGCCTGGTCGTCGGCGAAGCTGTGATTCATCACGACCGCGTAGCAGTCCGCGTCGACGGGCAGCTTTTCGGGCAGGTCGGCGCCCCCGCTTTCCACCAGCAGCGCCGCCGCCGGGAACCGCTCGGGCGTCAAGAGACCGGGCCGCCGGTCGACTACCACCACCCGGAATCCGACGTCCGTCGCGAAGCGAACCAGCGGGCGGGCATCGTCCCCCGCGCCGAGCACGATCAGCTGCGGCGGCGGGACGAGCACGTCGACGAACACCGAGCGGCCGGCGATCTCGTGGATTCCGGACTTGCCCGTTTCGATCAGCTCTCGCGCCTTGGCCGTCGCCTGGGTGTTCAGGTCTTTCGAGCCAAGATCACCTTCAACTCGTTCGAGGGTAACGATCGAACCTCTCCCCTCTCCCCTCTCCCCTCTTGCAGGGACGAGCGTACAGACCGCAAACCGTTCCCGGCCATCGAGGAGTTGTCTTACACGGGGACGGACGGCGGCGGGCTCGACCAGAACGTCCACCTGCCCCTCGCAACCGACTCCCAGATCCCAGGCGGCGATCTCGTCCGAGCTCGAGCAATAGCTCCGGAGCTCGGCCTGCCCCGTCTTGATCACCTGCAGCGCTACCTCCCGCACGTCCTGCTCGAGGCACCCCCCGCTCACGTTGCCGGCGGTGCTGCCGTCCTCGGCGACCGCGAGCTTCGCTCCCTCGTGACGATAGGCGGAGCCACGTACGCGGACGACGGTGGCGAGCGCGGCGCGCTTCCCCGCGGCCGCGGCGCCGGCGAGGAAATCGAGGACTTCCCTGGTCTCGAGCCATTGCTTCATACGGTTGGAATTTACCTGGGCTGCTGCCCCACGCGCTCCGCGAACTTGTCCCAGAAGCTCTCCGTGAGCTTTTGGGCGGTGCCTTTGAGCAGCCGGGCACCGACGCTCGCCACGGTGCCCCGGACCTCGGAGCTAGCGCTCCACTTGAGGCGAGAGCGATCGGCTGGGAGAGGCTCGATCTCGAGCGTCGTGCTCACGTCCACACCCGACCCGGGCGCCTGGCCGCGCGCCGACATCCTGAGACTCTTCGGGGGGTTCACGTCGGACAACTCGACCTCGAGCTGGAATCGGACTTTCACCGCGCCGACACCGAACCCCGAGACGACCTTGAAGTGACGGGCGTCGATCGCTTGCACCGACTCCACGCCGGGCGCCACGGACGCCACGAACTCATGGTCAAGCAGCCGCTGCCAGACCACGTCGGGTGGTGCGGCGATCTCTGGCGCTCCGGAAAAGTCGAGGCGCACGCCCTGAATATGGCTGCGCAAAAAACGCTCGCAACAGAGGGGCCATTGCCCACGCTCACTTGCCCTGCGCGCGCGCTCCAGGCTAGCATTGTCCTCATGCCGACCGCGTACGCCTCGCTCTCCTGTTGTTGTCGCTTCCCGCTCACCGGGAGCGACACGGTGGCGAGGCTCCGCGGGTCGATGTTCTAACGCACCGAGCCTCGAGGTTCCCAAACCGGCCGCTCTCTCACCGGGGGCGGCCGGTTGGTTTTTTTGTCAGCCATCCCGCAACAGGAGGGAGATCGTGAAGCGCACCGCCCTGCAATTGTTGCTGATCGCCGCCCTGCCGGCGGCCATAACGACCGCGCGCCGTGGCCCCGAAGACGAGTCAGTGTTCGTCCGAGGGCTCCCCGCCGGCCAGCACGAAGCCGTTTTGTACGTCTGGACCAGCGACGCGGATCAGAAGGACCCCGACTTCCTGACCACCATCGACGCCGATCCCAGGTCGCCGGCCTACGGGAAGATCATCGCCACCACCCCGACCAGCGCGCCGGCGAACGAGGCCCACCACTTCGGCTACACGGTGAACGCCGACCGCATCTTCGCCGGGGGGCTGTTCTCGAACCGCCTGTTCATCTACGACGTCGCGAGCGATGCCAGGCACCCGAAACTCATCAAGACGGTGCCCGACCTCGCGGTCAGCACGGGCTATTCGGGGCCGCACACGTTCTATGCCGTGCCCGGCGGCGTCATGATCGCGATGCTCGGCTCGAAGGACGGCGGCGCGCCGGGCGCGCTGGTCCAGCTCGACAACGACGGCAACTTCGTGAAGTCCATGCCGGCGCCCAACTACATGTACGACGTTGGCATCAACCCGGAGCTGAACCTGATCGTCACGTCGAGCTGGGCGCATCCCCACGCGGTGAAGGCCGGCAACACGCCGATGGACCAGGTGGGCGACGAGGTAGTGGCGTGGGACTACAAGACCGGCAAGGTGCTGCAGGAGGAGCACCTCGATAAGGCGCCGCTCGAAGTACGCTGGCTGCACGGACCGGCGGCCCGTGGGGGCTTCATCAATTGCGCGTTCGGGAACAGCGTGTGGCGCTGGGAAGTTGGAAAAGACGGGAAGCTCGCCTTCAGCCGCGTGATCAAGCTCCCCGACGGCTCCATCCCGGCCGACATGCGGATCTCGTACGACAACCGCTTTCTATTCGTCTCGCTATTCGGGGCGGGCGCCCTCCAGCAGTACGACATAGCCGACCCGGCGCACCCCACGCTCGTAAGCAGCGTGGCCATCCCCCAAGCGCAGATGCTGAAGCTCACGCCGGACAACAAGCGGCTCTACGTGAGCAACTCGCTGCTCTCGAACTTGGACGGGAAGGTGCCATACGCCGTGCGACTCGTGAACATCACGGCGAGCGGGATGTCGATCGATCCCAAGTTCGACGTCGATTTCGAGCACCTGCCGACGGGGGAAGCGCGTCCCCACGACATGCTGCTGAAGTAATCGACGCGCCGACCATTGCGGGCCTCCGAGGCGGGTGGTAACGTAGCGCCGCCCGAATCTCGGAGCCCGCCGTGCGGTCTCGCGCGCTCGTTGCGCTGCTGTCGTCGTGTTGCCTCGCCGGTCCCCTCGCGGCTCAAGACCTGCGCACCCGAATCTCGAAAGAGCTGTTCACGTTCGGCACGTGCGGCGAGCCCCTGTGCCTCCAGGGCGCCCTCATCGGCCACGGGGAGCACTTCATCCCGGCCGACACGGCCAGCGGAGCGAGCATTCTCAATTTCATCGCCAACTCGATCGGCGCGAGCGTCGCGAACACGCCGATCACCTCCGCGTCGAGCGGCGTCACGTTCCAGTTCGTGGGCGGTCTCCCCGTGAAGACCTCGACGTCCGCCGGCCCGATCTTCGGCGAGCGCGCCCAGACGCTGGGTCGAGGGCGGTTCTTCTTCGGCGCGAACGTGTCGCAGATGCACTTCGAGCGTCTCCGGGGCATCCGGGTGGACCAGCTGCAGTTCAACTTCACGCATGAAGATGTGCCTCCGGCTGGACTCGGGAATCCCAGCTTCGAGAACGACGTGGTGCAGGTGAACGTGTCGCTGGACGTGAATCTCCTCATCACGTCGCTGGTCATGAGCTACGGGATCGTGGATGGCGTCGATCTGTCGGTCGATGTGCCGTTCGTGCGCACCAGCGTCGAAGGACACAGCGTCGCCAATATCCTGCCCCTGGGCGGCTTCCCCACTCCACATTTCTTTGCCGGCGACGCGACCAACCCCGTCCTCACGGCGTTCGCCAGCACGGCGGGTGCCGCCACCGGTCTCGGCGACGTGGCGGCGCGCCTCAAGATCAACGTGGCGCAGACCAAGAGGGTCGGCGTCGCCCTCCTGGTCGACACCCGGTTCCCGACGGGGGACGAGAACAACCTGCTAGGGTCGGGCGCGTTCGCCGGCCGGGGACTCGGCGTCCTTTCCGCCACGTGGGGGAACACGACGCCGCACCTGAATCTGGGGTACGTGTTCCGGGACGGTGACCTGCAGAACAATTCGGTGGTAGCGAACATCGGCTTCGATCAGCTGCTCGCGCCCTTCGCCACGATGGCGTTCGACGTGCTCTCCGACTGGCAGATCGGCGACTCGAAGCTCGTCGTCCCTCCGCCGGTGCAGTACGTCGCCCCGTACCCGCACCAGGTCATCCCGACCAACATCCCATCACAGCGCGATGACCTGATGAGCGCGTCGCTCGGCTTCAAGTTCAGGACGCAGCGGGGCATCGAGCTCGTCACCAACGCCCTCATTCCGCTGCGCAATTCCGGGATGCAGCCCAGCGTGGTGTGGACCGGTGGGGTGGAATACAACTTCTAGTTGTTCAGCGCGTTTCGATTGATCCAGTCGGACACGATGCGCCGCTGATTGGCCGGCAGGGCGCCGGCCGGCGGCATCACGCCAAGGGGCGTGCAGGCCGTGCCACTGCCGTTCAAGAAGCGCTGCACGAGACTATTGCTCGCGTCGCCGGGCACCACGCGGACGAGAGCGGCGTTGCAGACTCCGGTCACGTTCACGGTCGTGTTGAAGAACGTCGTCGCTGAGGTGAAGTCCGGTCGGAAGCCGGGGCTGTGGCAGCCCGAGCAAGGGCCGGCCGCGGCAGCCGCGAAGATCGGCATCACATCGCTCGCGAGGCTATAGAAGCCCGTGTCGACGAACGCGACCGGACTCCCGGCGAGCGTGCCCGTGGTGGGCGACGCGGAGACGCCGTTCAGATACGTGCCGTGCACGGAGTCACCTGCCGTGGTGCCCAGCTGCCACGAGCCCGGCCTCGCGATCCCATCCGCGCCCGTGCTCGCCGGACTCCCGCCGATCACGCCTCCGCCGGTTACGGAGCCGAACGTGATACTCACGCCCGGTACCGGGTTGCCGAACTGATCGCTCACCAGGACCGCAGGCAGTGTGGCGACCGGCGGACCAACCCGTGCCGCCAGCAGGTTGGTCCCGGAAACTTGGGCCATCGACACCGGCGTCGCCGCGCTTACCGTCACGGCCGCCGTCTGCGTGATCGCCGTCCCATTGGCCACGGCTGAGATGGTCTTCACCTCGGCCTTGCTGGAGCTGAACGTCGTCGTGAAGACCCCGGTCGCGTCGGTCGTTCCCGAAGCCGGCGCAAAGGTGTTGCTCGACCCGGTCGCCGAGGGTGTCACCGTGGCGCCGTTGATCACGTTGCCGAGGGCGTCCCGTACGGTGACGGTAATGGTCGAGGCCGTCGTGCCGACAGCGCAGCCGGTTCCGCAGGCCGTGATCGAGGTCGGCGCCGCGGCAACCGACGACTGACTCGCCCCCGCCCCCACGGTAAGCGAGACCTTGAGGCTGCGCGGGCTGTTCGTCGCGTTCGCCGCCGTCACGGGAACGGTGGCGGTGTACACGCCGGCCGCGAGAGTCCCCGTTTGCGCCGCGAGCGTGAGCGTGTCGGATTCGGGCGTGCCGGACAGCGTGGCGGCCAGCCACCCGCTGGCGCCGGGCCCGTAGGTGATCCCCGTGAGTCCCAGAGCGCCGAGCGATCCACCCCCGGCGTTCGAGATGAATACGCTGTCGGGCGGCGGGTTGGGTCCGTTCGTGAACGCCGTGAACCCGATGCTGTCGCGCGAGAAGGCGATGAGGGGCCGCGGCACGACGGTCACGACGCTGGTGGCCGTGTGGCCTCCGGCCGTGGCGGTTATCGTGTCGCCGCCGGTCGAGACACCCTTGACGAGGCCCGTTTGCGAAACCGTGGCCACGGTCGGGGAGCGCGACGTCCACGTGGCGGGCACGCCGATGAACCCGTGACCGTTCGCGTCGTGGGCCACGACTTGCAGGAACAACGAATCGCCTACCAGCACGGTCGCGGTGTCCGGGGCGATGACGATGGAGGCGATGGCCGGTGGCCCGATCTGCCGATCGTCGGTGCACGCCACCCCGAGCACGAGGGCGGCGACCAACCAGCGACGCCGGGCGTTCATGTCATTTGAGCTGCATGATCCGCCAGCCCTCCGCGCGCCGCTCGAGCGTCGCGTGGAAGTTGAGCGGCTGCGTGACCCGCGTTCCGTTGTTCACGTACTCGAGCGTCCCGCTCACGTCGGCCCCGCCCTGGTCCCCGTCCACGTCGACGCGACTCACCTGCAGGGTCGCCTTGAGGCCAGTGACGCGCTGGAAGAAATCCTGCAGGTTGCTCAGCGCTTGCGGTCCGAGTCCCGGAGCAATTCGCTTCACCGCATTGATGTCGCGCGCCTGGAGCGCCTTGGCATAGCTCGCGATCGCGGCCTCGATCTGGGGCCGTGGGTCCGGCGGCGGCGGAGGAGCAGGGGGGACCGTCGCGGTCGACGACGCAGCCGGAGGGGGAGCCGGAGGAGGAGCGGGAGCGGGAGCGGGAGCGGGAGGCAGCACCGGCGCAGCCTGCTGTGGAGACACGGTGTCTTTGTGCGGAGGCACGGCAACTTGCCGTTTCACCGGTTGCGCAGCGTGCTTTGGCGGCGGCGGCGGCGGAGCCACGACAGTAGTCTCGGCGCGCGCCGACGGACGCGACGGCTCGGCCGGCAGAGTCCCCGGTCCCGTCCCCTGCCAGGGCTTGAGCCACCAAGCCGCTCCGGCGGCGCCCACGAGCACCACGCCGGCGGCGACCGCCGGCCACACCCGGCGCCGTTCTTTCTCTGCCGCAGTGACGGTGATTGTCGCGGTGGCACTCGTATTCTCCTGCGTCGCGGTCACGGTCGCGATCCCCAGTCCGATCGCGGTCGCGAGGCCGCTCGAAGACACGGTGACCACCTCGGTGTTGGTCGACGCCCAGGTGATGCCGTGACCGGGCTGCGTGGTTCCGCTGATACGCCTCGTGGTGGCCGATAACTGCACCGCCCCGCCGACCGCGATCGTCGTCCGCCGTGGGGCGATGCTCAGCGCGGCGATGTTGGACGTCTTCCCCGCGCCACTCTTGACGGCTGGCATCGGGCTCACGGGAGTGCTGATCCGCTTGGCGAGCTGCGAGGCCGCGCCTGCCGCCGCGAGCGTCACGAGGTGCGTGCGGATCGGGTCGTCGTGCGCCAGGGGCGCTCCGCCCACCGCGGCCAAGGCCGCCTCCAGGCTGGGCCAGCGCTTGCCGGGTTCCTTCTCCAGCATGCGCATCACAGCCCCCGCGAGCCCGGCGGGCACGTCGGGCCGAACATTGGTGACGGGGGCCGGCACCTCGTTGAAGTGCGCGTACATGATGGCCATCACGGAGTCCGCGGCGAACGGCAGTCGGCCCGCGAGCATTTCGTACGCAACGACGCCGAGCGAATACTGATCCGACGCGCCGGTGAGCTCTTTCGCCCCGCACTGCTCGGGACTCATGTAGGACGGCGTGCCGACCGTCGCTCCGGTCACCGTGAGCCCGTGCGACTCCGATCCTTTGGCGATCCCGAAGTCCGTCACGATCGCCCAACCGTCGGAGTCGACCATGATGTTCGCGGGCTTGACGTCGCGGTGGACCACGCGACGCTTGTGCGCATAGCCGAGCGCCCCGCCCACCTGATGGAGGATCGCCTGCACCATTGGGATCGGCAGCGGCCCCACTTCCTTGATGATGGAATCGAGGGGGCGCCCCTCGATGAACTTCATGACGAAATAGAGGAGGTGCTCGCCTTCCTTGACCGCGTAGATGGGAATGATGTTCGGGTGGCTGAGCGAGGCCGCCGTGCGCGCCTCGCGCTTGAACCGCTCGGCGAACCCCGGATCGGAGAGCAGCGCGGGGGCCATGACCTTGATGGCGACCTTGCGGTCGAGGGCCACGTCGTGCGCGAGGAACACCGTGGCCATCCCCCCTCGCCCGACTTCGGCTCGGACCTCGTAGTCGCCGAGGGTGGCTTGCCGGAGCGTCTCGAGCAGCGCGCGCTGCTGATCGACCGTCTTGATCGCGGGCCCGCGCACGACCTCGGTGGCCACGTCGCCATGCACGCCAGACACGTCCGAGCCACAGCGCGCGCAGAACCGATCGGCCGGGCCGACCGCCTCGCCGCACCGAGGGCACGTCGCAATGCTGGTCATGATGGCCGATCGAGTCCGAGGAACCGCAAATATACATCGCCTCGAAGGCCCCGACAGTTGAGATCGCGCGCGCTGGCGGTGCGCCGCGCGAGCGCGTACATATCGCCGCATGAGCGAGCGTACGACCGGCCCGGCCTTCCTCTTCGATCTCGACGGCACGCTCGTCGACAGCGTGTATCAGCACGTCCTCGCCTGGCGCGAGGCGCTCGAGAGCGCCGGCATCGAGCTGGCGGTGTGGCGGATTCACCGCCGCATCGGCATGAGCGGCGGGCTGTTCGTCAACGCGCTGTTTCGCGAGACCGGCCGCGAGCTCAAGGCGGCGCAAGCCGACAAGATCATGCAGGTGCACCGGGACGCGTTCGCCCGCTTGGCCCCTGAGATTCGACCGCTGCCCGGCGCGCGCGAGCTGCTCGCCTATCTGACCAAGGTGGGAGTGCCGTGGGCCATCGGGACGAGCGGCCGCATGGAGAGCGCCAAGCTGACCCTCGAGAAGCTCGGCGTTCCCGCCAGCGTGCCGGTCATCACGCGGGACCAGGTGGAATACGCGAAGCCCGATCCCGATTTGTTCGTCGCGGGGGCCGCGCGTCTGGGGGTGCGCGTGGAGAACGCCGTGGTCGTGGGCGACAGCGTGTGGGACCTGCTGGCGGCGCGCCGCGCCCGCGCGCTCGGCGTAGGGCTCCTGTCCGGCGGCTACGGGGCGGACGAGCTCGAACGCGCCGGCGCGTATCGGGTGTATCAGGACCCGGCCGACCTGCTCGACCACCTCGACGAGGTCGGCGTGCGGACCTGAGCCGCGAACCTAGAAGTGCTCCTCCTGCTTTCCCAGTCCCGGGAGCGGCTGGGGCGCCGCTGGCGCAGGATCGCGCGTCGGCAACCGCACCATCGGGTCCCACGCGCTCGTCTGCCAGTTATCGGGACGCTCGACGGCGCGCATCCACGGGGGCAGCGGCAGGGCCAGATACCGTGCCAGGGCCACCACGTACGGCTCGTACATGCGTCGCAGCTCGGCGAGGCGCACGTCGAAGTCCGGACGCGCCTTCAGTCGCAACCCCCCGCTGGCGAGACGGTCCCGCAGTCGGGCCAAATCCGCGGGCGGCAGCCGGTCCTCCGACGCCCCCGGAGGGGTGCTGAACACCTGGGCCAGGTCGACGACCGCGTGGCGCGCCATCGCGAACGTCAGCTCCGCTTGCCGCACGCACCATCCTTCGAGGCCCACGATGACGATCGCACTCGTGTCGAGGATGGTGGTGAGCGCGGCGACCCACGATTCGTTGTAGTGCTGCGAGCGAAAATAGGCGAGCGGCGGATACGACAGGTGGCTCTCGAGCACGTCCGCAGACCAGCGCTCCCATTCGCGTAGCAAGTCGGCGAGGGCGGCCGCCCCGGGATCGCCACGGTGCCGCCACAACAGCTCGGCGGCGCTCGGCGGGGAGCCGGCGCGCGCGTCGAGCAGCGAAATCGCCACCTCGCGCCTGGAGAATGCCTGGTAGATCACCGGGAAGTACCCGATCACGACCGCCAGGAACGCGAACCCCATCCCGGCTTCGACGGTGGTGAGCACCTTGGCGAGGGTCGTGCGCGGCACGACGTCGCCGAGGCCGAGCGTGAAGAACGTCGTCCCGCTCATGTAGACGTCGGCTCCGAAGCTCGGGGCGCCGCCCGTCATCGTGAGCGCGGAGCCCGCCGCCCATTGGAGCAGGCCGAACGCGAACACGATCCCCGCCGCCCACAAGGCGAGGAGGAGGATCAGGGAGAGGGGACCATAGAAGGAAAGGAACGCGTCGCGCCGGCGCCCTGAGAGCAGCCGCGCCGTGTCGCGCCACGGCTTCCACGTCGACCGGTAGAAGAGCCTGGTGAGACGGATCCTCCCGCTCACCCGCCTCGGCAGGATGATCGTCTCGAACGCGTCCCATAGCACCACGGCGAGCAGGACGACGCCCGCCACCCCCGCAACCCAGCGCACGCCTGTAAAGTGCGTGCGTCCGCGTCGGCTGGCGAGCCTCCTGAGCGGCCCGTAGACTTGCGAGGTGAGTCGCGATCCGGTCGACCGCGTGCGGTGGGCGGCGCTCACGGCGCTGGCCGTGATGGGCCTCGCATCGTCCGCCGCGGCGGATCCGCAGTCACCCGGCGATGCCAGTACGCCATCTGCGGCGCGCGCGAGGCTGTTCGAGGCCGTCGAGCCGCTCGCGTTGACCCTCACCGCCGACTTCGGCGCGCTCGGGAAGAATCGCGGCAACGACAAGCCGGACCACCCCGCCGTGCTCTCGTACACTACCGCGACGGGCGATTCCGTGACGATGGACGTGCAGTTACACACCCGCGGCCACTTCCGGCTGAACACCTGTCAGTATCCGCCGCTCAAGGTCGTCTTCGACCGCGAGAAGACGCCGCACACGATGTTCGCGCACCAGGGCTCGAGCCTGAAGCTCATCGTCCAGTGCCGCGGCGGGAAATCGTACGCCAATTATCTGCTCGAGGAATACCTCATCTACCGCGTCTACAACCTCATCACCGACCGAAGCTTTCGCGCACGACTCGCGCATGTGACCTACGTCGACGCGAAGGGGAAGCACGAGCCCGAGACCCGCTGGGCGTTCTTCCTGGAGGACGACGATCGGATGGCGAAGCGGAACGGCATGGAGGTGCTCGTTCAGAAAGGTGTGTATCAAACCGATCTGGACTTCCACCAGATGGGGCTGGCGGCGGTGTTTCAGTACCTGATCGGCAACACCGACTTCGCCGTTTCCGTGTTGCACAACATCGTGCTGATCCACGATACGGCGGGGGTGGTGTACCCGGTCCCCTACGACTTCGACTGGTCCGGCGTCATCTGGACCCCATACGCCCAACCGGATCCACGCCTGGGCATCCGGACGGTGCGCGACCGGATCTACCGAGGCACCTGCCGCACGTCGGAGGAGCTCGCCGCGCTGTTCGTCCCGTTCAAGCAGCAGAAAGACACGATCTACACCCTCTATCGGGGCATGGAGGCCCAGGGCCTCGAGCACAAGCGCGTCGAGCAGGCGCTGGACTATTACGACGACTTCTACAAGACCATCAACGATCAAGGCAGGATGCGTCGCGAGTTCATTCGCGCCTGTCATGAGAGTTGAGCCTTCCGTCCGTCGATGACCGTATGACCGAGCGCCGTTGGGACGTGCCGGACGCGACGAGCCTCATGGAGCTCGTGGATGCGCCCCTGCCCCTGGGTCTCCGGGCGGGGCCGATTCGGCTCACGTTTCATCGGGATCTCTACTTCGACACCCCGGAGGGCGACCTCCGGCGACGGGGGATCCGGTGTCGCGTGCGATTCGAAGTGGAAGACCGACGCACGCTCGCGTTGGATGTGCCGGGGATGGCGCGCTCGGAGTCGCCCGCGACCGAGCTCGAGCCCAGTCACATGTTCTCGGGCGCGACGGAGCCGGCGCGCCGGCTGCGGGCGCTCGTGGACACCAGCCGCCTGGGACTCGATACGGCGCTCGAGGTTGAGCGCCGCGTGCGCCACGCCCGCCTCCCGCTTGTTCCGGTGACGCAGTTGGTTCTGGCGTACGACATCGTGACGCCGGTCGCCGGAAGCCAGGCCCCGGCGTTTCACGAGCTCGTCGTCTGGCGGGGTCGGTGGAGCGTGATCTCGCAGTCGCGCTTCGCGCAGGCGATCGAGCGGCGGTGGGCGCTGCGCCCGACGTCGACCGATCGCGCGACGCGCGCCGCTCAGCTGACGGCAGCCGGGCTCGCCGCCGGAGCCGCCGCGACGCCCGCGCGGCAGGTGGCGGTGCTGGCGGTGGCGCACGGGCGCATGGCCCTGTGCCGCAGCGGCGCGGCGCTCCGCTTGTCCCTCGAAGAAGGAGGCGGCGAGGAAGCCTGCCGGCGGGCGATGCGTCGCATGCTGGGCAACGTCGAGGGCGAGGTGCGGCTGCTCGGCGTCGTCCCGGCCGTCGGTCTCCGGCCCGCCATCGAGGTCTGGCTGGCGCGCCGGCTGCGACGCGACCTGACGGCGATCCCCCCCACACGGCTCCAGTGGTTCGCCCCGCAGGACATCATTGCGCGCGCCGGCTCGCCGGTGCTGCGGGACCCGGCGACGCTCGCGGCGCTCGCGGTGGCGGCGCGCTCCGAGCTCGTGCCGGAATGGTCGGCCGCCTCGGTCGAATCGGCGGAGCACGCCGTGCCCGCGGTGGGCAGGCGAGGGGTAGGGGGAGG
>Ga0070711_100000121_pt1 | contig 41133 bp, 39 predicted proteins | sample LARL53metaG_FD_65452 | JGI IMG/M metagenome (GOLD analysis project Ga0070711, IMG submission 65452) | Corn, switchgrass and miscanthus rhizosphere microbial communities from Kellogg Biological Station, Michigan, USA - LAR L5-3 metaG | ecosystem: Host-associated > Plants > Roots > Rhizosphere ... | reverse complement strand
AGGACGACCTCCGCCTTCGCGAGCGGGGCGTCCGCGATGCGGACAAGCTCGACGCCCTCGTGGCGCTGGCCGGCGGCCGACTCGGCGGTGGCGAATGCGATCGTGGCCCCGGGATGGCGGGCGAGGAGGCGCAGCAGCTCCTGACCGACGTACCCCGAGGCCCCGAGCACGCCAACGGGGACGCGTGAATTAATATTCATCGAAACGGAAGAATATTCATACCCGCTCCCGAGTGCAAGAGCCGCGGCCGCTGGCGCCCCCGCGCCGGTGTGCGTAGCCTTCCCGCCCCCGACACCAGCGGAGTGCATGCCATGGTTCGCGCGCTCACGGCTCTCGTCCTCGCGCTCGCGCTGCGGGCGGGCGCGCAGGCACCCGCCACCGCCCCACCCTTCACCCCGGACGACGTGCTCCGCGTTCGCGACGTGAGCGAGCCCAGGATTTCCCCCGAGGGCGATTGGGTGGCCTACACCGTCTCGAGCGCGGACACCGCCCTGGACCAGAATCACCAGGCGATCTGGATGACGAGCTGGGACGGGACGCGGACGCTCCGGCTCACCAACTCGAAGCAGGGCGAGAGCACGCCCAGCTGGAGCCCCGACGGCCGCTGGCTGGCGTTCCTCTCGAGTCGCGACGACGAGCACACGCAGCTCTGGCTGCTCGACCGCCGAGGTGGCGAGGGTCGGAAAGTCACGACGATGCAGAGCGACGTGGATGATTATGTGTGGGCGCCCGACGGCCGGCGGGTGGCGGTCGTCGCGGCGGACCCCGATACCACCAAGCCTAAGACGCCGCCTCCGATCGTGATCGACCGGTTCCAGTTCAAGCAGGACGAGTCGGGGTACCTCGGCAAGCAACGCCACCATCTGTACCTCGTCGACATCGAGACGGGCAAGGCCACTCCCCTCACCTCCGGCGCCTATGACGACCTGTTGCCCGCGTGGTCGCCCGACGGGAAGTCGCTCGCGTTCGTGAGCAAGCGGCGCCCCGACCCCGACCGCGACAACAACTGGGACGTGTATGTGATCGACGCGGTGCCGGGAGCAACGCCGAAGCAGGTCACGACATTCGAAGGGCCCGACGACGATCCCGACTACGAGAGCCGGCCCGTGTGGAGCCCGGACGGCCGCTCGATCGCGTACCTGCAGGGCGGGCCGCTCAAGCTGATCTATTACGCCGTCCAGAAACTCGCCGTCGTGCCGGTTGCGGGTGGCGCGCCGCGCATCCTCACCGCCACCCTCGACCGCAGCGTGGCGAGCCCTGCCTGGTCCGCCGACGGCTCGTCGATCTCCTTCCTGCTCGAAGACGATCGCACCGTGCAGCTCGCACGGGTCCCCGCGAGTGGCGGGGCCGTGGAACGTCTCGTGTCGGGGGCCCGCGTCGTGAGTGCCTTTACCACGGGCAGGGACGGAAAGGTCGCAGTGCTCGCCTCGACGCCGCTCGCGCCGGCGGAAGTCTTTGCCGTCGACGGAACCACGTTGCGGCCGCTCTCCCACCAGAACGACGAGTGGCTCTCGCGGGTGAAGCTGAGCGCCGTGGAGCCGATCAGCTTCAAGAGCAGGGACGGCACGCCGGTCAACGGCTTCCTCGTCAAACCCGCCGACTTCACACCCGGGAAGCGCTACCCGACCATCCTCCGGATCCACGGCGGGCCAGTGTCGCAGTATCAGTCCGAGTTCGACTTCCAGCTCCAGACGCTCGCGGGACACGGCTACGTGGTAGTCGTGGCGAACCCGCGCGGCAGCTCGGGCAGGGGGGAGCGCTATTCGGCGGCGATCTACGCGGATTGGGGGAACAAGGACGCTCAGGACGTGCTGGCCGCGGTCGACTACGCGGTCGCCCAGGGCGTGGCGGATTCGTCGCGGCTGGGCGTGGGAGGGTGGAGCTACGGCGCGATTCTCACCAACTACGTCATCGCGCAGGACCGTCGCTTCAAGGCGGCGACGAGCGGCGCCGGCATTTCGAACATCCTCGCCGGCTACGGCACCGACCAGTACGTGCGCGAATACGAGGCTGAGCTCGGCGTCCCCTGGAAGACGATGGATACGTGGGTCAAGCTGTCATTCCCCTTCCTGCACGCCGACCGGATCGTCACGCCCACCCTGTTCCTGGGCGGCGACAAGGACTTCAATGTGCCGCTGCTCAACTCGGAGCAGATGTACCAGGCCCTGCGCAGCCTCGGCGTGACGACGGAGCTCGTGATCTATCCTGGACAGCATCACGGGATCAATAAGCCGAGTTACCGGAAGGACCGGATGGAGCGGTATCTCGGGTGGTATGACAGGTTTCTGATGAAATGATGGAGGGGCGCAGCATGCTGCGCCCTTACTCGACGCGTTCTAACCGCGAATTGGCCCGGTACGATCGGCCGACCTTCGCGACGGGCTTGCCCTCGACCCGAACGACGTCGGCGGTGAAGTCGAACCGCCCCTGGAACAGGCTCGAGCCCACGCCGTACATGTCCACGGGCACGCCTTCTTCCTCGAAGTGCCGAATCTTTTCGACCGTGAAGCCGCCCGAGACGACGATCTTCACGTGCTGGAAGCCCTCCTTGTCCAGTGCCCGGCGGACGTTCCACACGAGCCGCGGCGTCACGCCGGTGGGCTTGAACGTGCCCATCTGGGGGATGACCGACTTGTCGACGAGGGTTTCCGACGTGTCGATCCGCACGCCCCAGAGCCGCGGGCCCAGGGCACGCGCCACCTTGAGGGATGTTCCCACGCAGTCATTCTCGAAATCCACGAGGGTGATGAGCCGGACGCCGGGGTCGGTCAGGTCGGCGAACTTCTGCGAGGCGAGCACGGTGTCGCCGCCATAGGCGGCGATGAGCGCGTGGGGAACAGTGCCCACGCCCTCGGAGCCCCACCAGGATGCCTGCGCGTCGGTCGAGACGCCGATCGCGCCCGCGATGTGCGCGGCGTAGCCGTCACCGGTCTGCACGAGCCAATGGTCGTGCCGCGCGGGGAAAAACATTACCTGCTTGGGGCTCGCGGCCTCCACCACCCGGCGCGTGTTCGTCCCGACCTTGGTGCGGCGGGCGAGCACGCCGAGGTACAGGGTCTCCAAGTGCGCGAACGCGTCGTACGGACCCTCGATCAAGAGCACCGTCTCCCACGGCTCGATCTTGTCACCGTCGTACAGCGCCCGCACGTCGAGCTCGGACCACTCCATGCTGCACAGCTTGAGGATGGCGATCGCCTCATCGATCCCGCCGAGGAACGCGTGCGACTTTCCGAAGACCTGCATGGTGACGCAGGGACGATGGCCGTCCTTGAGGAGTAGCTCGCGGGTGCGGACGAAGTACTTGTCCGAGTAATACCCCTCCCGCATCCGTTCGACCGGAAGGTGAAAAATCGCGGGATCGAGGCGGGGCCTCCGCGGCATCGCTGGATTATACCGCTCAGCGCACGGCGGGCCAGGCGAACGTGGCGACGAGCGTGTCCCCGCCCGTGAGGGCGACGCGGCGGGCGATGTTGTCGGGCCGGCCGCACCGAAGCCGGGCCGGCTCGGTGGACCCGGGGACGACCAGGCGCAGGCAGACCATGTCGACGCCCACCGCCAGGGCGCTGTCGCGGCCCGTGCGGGGAGGGTCGGGGCGCTCCAACGTCACATCGAAGTCGAACGTCTCGCCGCCGAGGGTGAAGCGGACCCGACGACCCGTGGTTTCGGGAACCAGATCCACCACTCGAACGGTCGAGGCGGTGTCGCCCCGCACCAGGCTCATGCGAACCGTAACCCTCCGCGGCGGGACCACCGCCCGCGCCTCGAAGGCGATGGTGCTGTCCACGATGGTCACCTCTTCGCTCGCGCGCGTTTCCCCCGCGGCGAACTCACGCGTGAGCGTGACCTCCATCCAGACGGCGCGCCGCTGGTTCACGCTCTCGGGCCCGAAGGGATAGAGCCGCGCGGTGCCTCCCCACGGGATACGGGTCCACCGCCGGTAGGTGTCCTCTTCCCACAACGGAAGGCCCCGCCGCGAGCGACCCGCCGCCCGCCGGGCGAAGAACATGCCCGCGACGTTCACCGTATCGATGTCCGGGAGCGTTCCGAGCAAGCCGTCGAGCTCGGTCCGGTCGGTCCGGAGCGACAAACGCAGGTCGGTCTCCGGCGGCCCGCTCACGACCGCGGTCGCGAGCACGGCCGTATCGGCCGCCGCGCGCTCGACCACGCGCAGGTGATACGTCACACGGTAGTTCGGCGTCTGTGCCCGGGTGGGTCCCACGCCCACACCGGCTGCCGCAAGCGCCAGGCTACTGCGCCACGAAAATCGCACGCGTGGCCTCGAGCGAGCCGGGTCCCGGGCCGCCCCAACGGACATGTCCAAACCAACCCGCCGCCGCGCCCGCGAGCAGGCTCGTCGTCATCCAGAACGCGAGCGTGCGCCCCCGGATCCTCGGGCGGGGCACCGTGCGCGCGTGTGGGTCGCCGGCCGAACGGGCGAACGCCACCCGCATCTCGAGGTGGCTGACACGCGCCTCGGCGCAGTGCCGGCATGACGCGAGATGGCGCGCCAGCGCCGCGCGCTCCTGGAGACTCAGCTCACCGTCCAGCTCCAGGTCGATCTGACTTACCCAGTCTGGATGCATCAGGGCACCTCCTCTCGTACGCGGTAGCGTAACGCCCGGCGCTGCATCCACCGCACGGCCAGTGCGTCCGCCAGGGCGCGAAACGCGCGGTTCCACATCCCATACTTCGTGCGCCCGAAGCGCCGGGGCCGGTGCCGCACCGGCACCTCGGCCACGGTCCCCCCCCGCAGGCGGACGAGGGTGGGCAGAAAGCGATGCATGCCGTTGAACAGAGGCAGCGCTCGCACCGCGTCGGCGCGGAACGCCTTGAGCGAGCAGCCGGTGTCGCGGATCGACTCGCGGTTCAACCGGTTGCGCACGCCGTTCGCGATGCTGCTCTGCAACCGCTTCCATCCGCTGTCCCGCCGGTTCACGCGGTACCCCGCGACGGCGGCGGCGCCGCTGCGCTCCAGCTCGGCGACCACGGCCGGGATGTCGGCCGGGTCGTTCTGGAGGTCGGCGTCGAGCGTGACGATGACACGGCCCCGCGCGGCCTCGAACCCGGCCGCGAACGCGGCCGTCTGCCCCGCGTTGGACGCGAACGACACGATATGCAGCTCGGGGTGGCGCGACTTGAGCGCCTTGAGCACGTCGAGCGATCCGTCCGTCGATCCGTCGTCCACCGCAACGATCTCGTATCGGCGTCCCGCCAGCGCCACGGTGATCTCCTCGACCAGGAGCGGCAGGCTCTCGCGCTCGTTGTACACCGGCACCACGAGGGAGAGCTCAACGGGGACGGACATACTGGAGCTCTGGTGCCTCCGGGTAGCGTTCGAGCAGGCGGTCGATGAGCGCCTCGGCCTTCGCGGGGTCGCGCTGGTGCGTTCGATAGATCTCGGCGAGCCGGATGCCGGCGAGCACCACCCGATGGGGCAGCGGTGGGGGCTCGCTGTGGACCAGGTGCTCGAGCATTTCGGTCTCCTGGTCGATCGTAATCGTCGTCCCACCCGGCATGGCGCCGCCCGTGAGCGCATTGCTCAGGAAGCGGCCGAGGGGCTCGACCAGGGTTCCGAACAGGCCGTCGAAGAAGCTCCACGCCGCCCACAGGGTCAGGACCAGCGACACGAGCCGCCATTCGATGTGCCGGGTACTGATCGAGACCGCCACAAGCGCTATGCAGCCGAGCGCCAGGGCCGCACCCAGGATCCCGCGCATCACCCCGCGCAGGCTCGGCGGATCCGCGAAGTCCACGGCGGAAGGTTAGGGTGGGCGTGCGAGGGGAGCAAGTTGACAGCGCGCGCCGCGACCATAAACGTACGCACTCACTTCCTCCGGGAGCCGGCGCGTGCAGCTGCGCTTCGTTCGCCTCGCCCTCGCGCTCGCCGCAACGGTCTCTCCGGCGCTCGCGGCACAACGCTACTGGCGCGCCAGTTTCTACCCGTACGTCGCCTATACGCCGTCCGACGGCCTGGTGGGAGCGCTCCACTACGGGCGCTACAGCCCGCTCGGCTTTGTCGAGCGCCCGGAGCCCGAGCGCGCCTCGCTGAACTTGGACGCCGGCGGCAGCACCCAGGGTAGTTTCGGCTTCGTCGCGGACGCCCGAGCGCCCGCCTGGTGGGACGGGTGGCGCGCCGCGTTGACGGTGGGCATCCGGCGCGACAACCGGCTCGGCTATTACGGCCTCGGGAACGACACCAGGTATTCGGTCGACAGCGTCAACACCGTGGGAACGTACTTCTACCGCGTGAGTCGCAAGCGCCTGTTCGCCCGGGCAACGGCGCAGCGCCGGGTCCTTGGACCGCTCCGGGTCCTCGTGGGGGGCTCGGTCACCCGGACCGACTTTCGGACCCTGCCTGGCCCGTCGGTATTCCGGTCGGACCTGGCGGCGGGGAGGGTGGACCCAGCCACGGTGCCCTTTACGGACAAGGTCGCGCGAGTGGGGGTCGTCCTGGACACGCGAGAGAGCGAGGTCGATCCGCATGCAGGCATCTTCGTGGAGGCGTTGTTCGCGAGCGGCACCGGCTACACCCGCACGACGGGCGATGCACGGCTGCAAGTGCGCCCGGTCCGGCGGCTCGTGCTCGCGGGACGACTGGCGGCCGAGGGAATGGGCGGCAATCCGCCGGTCGCGGTGCAACAGGAGATGGAATCGAGCGAACGGCCCTTCGTGGCCGTGGGCGGCTACTACTCGCTGCGCGCGTTCTACGACGGGCGCTTCACGGGACGCGGCAAACTGCTCGGCGGTTTGGAAGCCCGCTACGCGGTGTTCGCGGTGGGCGACGCGGTGGAGCTGAAGCTGGTGGCGTTCTACGATGCTGGGCGCGTGTTCGGACCGGGTGAGGCGGTACGCCTCACGACCACCGATCTGCACCGGAGCGGCGGCGGCGAGGTCGCCCTCCGCCTGCTCCGCAATTCATTGCTCGTGATGGGCTACGGCCACTCGAGCGAGGGTGGGCAGTTTCTGTTCGGCAGCACCTGGAGTTATTGAAAATCTGGTGTCCGGTGTCAGGTGTCCGGTGCTCTCAGGTGGACTTCCGGACACCGGACACCGGACACCGGTACACCGGACACCGGACACCTATATCTCCCGAATCTCCACACCGCGCTTCGCCAGCTCGCTCACGTAGTCGCCAAACGGCACCGCTTCGTCCGGCGTGCGCACACCCTTCATCGTGATCCGGCCGTCCACCTGCATCATTCCGGTGATCGCGAGCGAGTAGCCCGTCGTCCGCATCATCGCGCTGATGCCGCGCGCCTCGTCCGCATAATCGAGCAACTGCCACGCGACCCGTTTGCCGTTCTTGCCACGCACCTCCACGCGGAGCGCCACGAGATCGCGCCCTTCGGGCTTCGTGAGCTTGGGTGACACGGCCGCGATGAACGCGTCGCGCGGCACGATCTCCTTCCCCTTCACTTTTATCGGCTTCGAGTCCAGGAGCCCGAGCTCGCGGATCGGGCGCATGATCGCGATGTGGCCGGGGTAGCGGAGCGTCTTGTACTCCATAGTGCGCACCTTGCCCTCGTACGCCCACGGCAAAGTCGAGATGCCCCCGCCGGTATGGAACGCCTCGAGCTCGCCTACCGGCGGAGGGAACGTGACCGCCTCGAGCTCGGACAACGCGTCCACGCGGGCCGGCTTGCCCTCTCGCAGAACCCACGAGGGGGTCGTGTAGTAGTCCAGCGCTCCCTCGAGCGAGTAAACGATCTGGTAATTGAGTGGGGGCTCGGGATGCTGCGGGAGCCCGCCGACGTAGATCTTCACCGCCTCGGCGTCCCCCACGCGCCGGATGCCCTCGGATGCCAGGATGTTCACCATCCCGGGGGCGAGCCCGCAGTCGGGGATCACGGACACGCCGCGTCGCGTCGCGTCCTCGTCGAGCTTCTTCTGCTGGAACACGATCTCCGTGTTGCCGCCCAGGTCCGCACAGTGAATGCCGGCTTCTACGGCGGCACGGGACACGTCGAGGTTGAAGTAGTACGGGGCCGCGTTCTGTACCGCGTCGTGACCGGCCATCGCCGCCCGCAGTGCGGCGCCGTCCTGCACGTCCAGCTTGAGAAGGGTCAGCCGCTTCCCGATGAACGCCTTGAGAAAGCCAGGGACGCGCTCTGGTTTCAGGTCCGCGATTGTGACGTGGGCAACGCCGGGCTGTTGCAGCAGATCATAGGCGCAGGCCGACCCTTGAAGTCCGGCCCCCAACACCAGCATGCGCATTGCGGAATGGCCTCCGGATGGAAATCGCGGGCAAACAGAGCGGCGGGAAACCTAGCGGGGACTGACAGCCGACGGAACCCTTATGTGCTCACATCCTCACCGGCCGACGCATTAGATTCGCGCCCGATGGCCCAAGCCGATCTCACCCGGGAGCGTCTGGTCCGCGCCGCGCTCGAACTGTTCACGGCGCAGGGCTACCACGAAACCACCACACCCCTCATCGCCAAGAAGGCGGGTGTCGCCGAAGGGACCATGTACCGGCATTTCACGGGTAAGCAGCACTTCTTCAACGAGCTGTACCGAGCCGCGGCCCGCTGGGCCACCAAGCTGGTGCGGGACGCCGATGCGCTAAAGGTTGGGCCCCGCCAGAAGCTCGCCGAGCTCGCCCGGGAGCTCGTCGCAGGGGCTGCGCGCGAGCCCGCCGTTGCGCGGCTGTTCTTCGTGCAGCGCCACGACAATCTGCTGGACGAGGAGAGCCGGAAGGCCGGGCGCGACTTTCGGCTGAGCCTCGAAAGCCTTGTCGCGCAGGGGAAGGCCGACGGGTCGGTGAAGCCCGGCGCGGCCGAGGTGTGGGCTGGCGTGTGGCTCACCGTGGTGACCCTGGCCATCGATCATGTCTCGGCGAAGGAGTGGCTGGAGGGGCACGCGGGGATCAAGCTGGCGACGGACGGAGCCTGGGACGCTATAGCTGCGACGCCAAAGGAGGCGACGCAATAAGCCGACGACGCAATGAAAACCGACGTGGCGTCGCCCTTCTCATGCGTCACTTCTTATTGCGTCGCCGTTGTTTGGCGTCGTAGTTCGAAGACTTCTATCTCGGGCGGCGTAAACACCCGAATCGGCACGCCGACCACACCGATCCCGCGGCTCACGTACAGCTGGCTTCCCCCGCGCTGGAAGTGTCCCATCACGTACTTCGTGATCATGCGCCCGGCCGACCAGCCGATCAGCGGCAGATAGAACTGGCCACCGTGGATGTGCCCCGCCAGCGTGAGCGGGATGCCGCGCGGCGTGGCGGCGTCCCAGGCGCCGGGGCGGTGGGCAAGCAGCACCCGGAACGCCTGGGTGGCGGGCGGTGCCGCCCGCAGCGCCTCGTCCACGTCCGCCGGCTGTGGATCGTCGAACTTCCAGTTACGGGGATCGTCGATTCCCAAGAGCGCGAGCGCGGCACCGTTGCGCTCGAGCACGTGGCAACCGTTTTGTACGAAGACCTGTCCCGCGTCGCGGCACGCCTGAATCACCTCCGTCTCCCCGGTATAGCGATCGTGATTGCCCAGCACCGTCACCACGCCGAGCGGCGCGGAGAGGTCGCGGAACGCACGCACGTAGGGCGGAATGAAGTCGCGCGAAATGTCGATCATATCTCCGGTCTGGACGATCAGCTCCGGCCGCAGGGCATTCACCTGCGCGACGATCTCCTGCATCACGTCTTCACCGAGATGGATGCCGGCGTGCAAGTCGGAAATGTGGAGCAGCCGGAGGCCGTCCAATCCGGGAGGGAGGTCGGGGAACCAGAGCGTGCGGCGAGTGACCGCGGGGAGCCGGTAGGCGCTCCAGATGCCGTGGGCTGAAAGGGCGGTGCCGGCTGCGGCGTAGGCGTAGGTGGCGCGGGCGAGAAAGCGGCGGCGAGAGAGCAGGGAGCGGGGAGCGGGGAGCGGGTCCGCCCCGGATGATGGCGTCCGCTTGCGCCGGGAGAGTACGGCTCCCAGCTCCCTGCTCCCCCAGACGATCAGTTTTAGCACGAGGTAGACGGTCACCAGCGCGCAGTAGATCCATCCCAGCAACTGCCACGCGATCCACGGACCGGTGAAGGGGATGCGCCCGATGCTCCACATGCTTCCCCCGAACAGGACGCGGGCGCCGACCACGAGCCAGGGGATGTTGAGCGTGCTGAAGACCACGGCCAGGGCGCGCCGGACAAACCGCGCCCGAGCCGGTCGAGCGGGGTCCGGCAGCCGCTCCCGCAGGTACAGATAGACCAGCACCTGGGGCGCAAGGAACAGAAGCAGATAGATTAGCCGCGTGGCCGTCCCCACTCGGTCAAGGCTCCTCTCATGGCTGCCCGCGGCCGCGCTGCTGCCGCACGCGCTGGCCGGCCAGCAGCTCAGCGCCACTGAGCGCGCCGTGGCGGTCTCCACCGTCTGGGCCGAGGCGCGCTACAACTACACGTACTGGGACCGCGTCCGCGCGGACTGGGATTCGGCGCTCGCGGCGAACCTGAGGCTCGCCGCCGAGCCGCAGTCCGACCTGCTGTTCTACCGCCGGCTGCGGCGTCTGTTGGCCCTGCTTACCGACGGCCAGGCCGCCGTCATCGCCCCGCCGCACCTGCGATCGCGCATCGCGCGCCCGCCGCTGCTGCTCGAGAGCGTCGAGCGACGGCCGTTCATCGTCGACTACGCGGAGAACGACGAGATGCGCGTCGCCCGGCCCGACCGGCTCTCCGAGATCATCGCCGTCCAGGGAATCCCCGCGGAAACGTGGATTCGGGACTCGGTGCTGCCCGAGACCTCCGGGGCCACTCCGATGGATCGCTGGCTCCGGGCCGTGGCCTGGATGCTCGAGGGTGAGAAGGGCACATCGCTCCATCTGCTCGTTCGCCTGCCGGGCGGCGAGCCGCGTGGGCTGAGCGTGACGCGCAGCCTGTCTCTCAACGATCGCTGGCCGCTCGACCCGCCGCCGTTCGCCACGGATACACTGCCCGGCGGGATCGCCGTCGTGCACATCGCGTCGTTCGCGGACGCCGACGCGGTACGCCAGCTCGACCTGGCCTTTCCGGATTTCGGGCGGGTGCAGGCGATGGTGCTCGATCTCCGTCGTGCCGCTGCGGGCAAGACCGAATTCGCTTACCAGATCCTGGCCCGTCTATCGGACCATCCCTTCCCTACGGTGCGCTGGAAAACACCCGAATACCGGGCGGGGTTCCGTGCGTGGAACCTCGCCGACTCGGCCTTTACGTGGTACGGCCTGGACTACGGAACGGTTGCGCCTCGCACCGAGCGACCCGCGTACGGCGGCCCCATCGCGGTGCTGATATCGAGCGGGACGTCGGGCGCGGCGGAAGACCTGGTCGCAGCGTTCCGGGCGGCGGGCCGCGGCGTGATCATCGGCGAGCCTACCGCGGGGAGCCCGGGCGACGTCGCAACCTTCGCGCTGCCGAAGAGTTGGGGCATCCAGGTTTCCGTAGCGCGCCACCAGGCTCCCGACGGCACCGAGTTCGCCGGCATCGGGATCAAGCCCGACATCCTCGTCGCACGGACGGTAAACGACCTGCTCGCGGGGAACAATGCGGCGCTCGAGCGGGCGAGAGAATACTTGAAAGGACGGTAGAGGACGGTAGAGGACGGTAGAGGACGGTAGAGGTCGTAGAGGGTCACGCGCACAACCTCTACCGACCTCTAAGACTTCTACCAACCTCTACAACTTCTATTCCAGCCTCTCCCTGAAGAATCCCACCACCGCCTTCCACGCACTATCCGCCACTTCCGGCTTTTCGCGCGTCCGCAAGAACCCGTGGCCCACACCGGGATAGACATCGTAGCGGTACTTCTTGTGATAGGTTCGGACGGCGGCCTCGACGTCCGATAGACCCGCGTCGATGCGGGCGTCGTTCTCCGCGTAGACGCCGAGACCGGCGGCGCGAATGCGCGCGATCGCCATCGCATCCGGCCCCTGGCCGTAGCAGACCACGAACGCGCGAAGCGACGGGTTGTTCGTCGCGTAGCGGAAGCTCTGCCCGCCACCCCAGCAGAAACCGATCACGCCAACGCGGTCAGGGCGTACGGCCTTGAGGTGCTTCACGTACGCCACCGTCGCGTCGAGATCTCGGGTGACCGTGTCGGCGTTGAGCGAGGCGATGAGTCTGCGCGCGTCGTCCGTCGAGGCGGGCGTGCCGCCCCGCCGCGACAGGAGGTCCGGCGCGATAGCGACGAACCCGTCCCGGGCGAGCTGCTCCGTGGTCTGCCGCACGAAGTCCGACATGCCGAAAATCTCGTGGATCACCACCACGGCCGGCGCGCGATCCTTGCGCTCTGGATAGGAGAGGTACGCGGTGATCGTATCCTTGCCCGAGAGAAACTTTACGTATTCCGCGTGGACGTCGACGGAACGACGGAATGACGGAACGACGGAAAGCAGAATCACCGCGCTCGCAATCTTCACGTTCATGAGCTCACCCTCGAATGCGCACGTGAGTTGTCGGCGTACACGCCGTCGAGCGCCGACTGCCCGGCGGGCATCCGGTCACGACTCCGCACCGCCTCTTCGGCCGAGCGATCGACCTCGGCCGTCACTGTCACCTCGATCTCCTGAAGCCGTGATTCGCCGACGCCGTCCTCCTTGAGGTACTCCTCGTACAGCCCGATCGGGTCGCGCTTCCCCCACGTCTTGAACAGGTCGTCAGGAAAGGTCTCGCGCGCCTCCCGCTCGTCGTGCGTCGCGTGCCCTCCCATCCGGAACGTCTCGGCGACGAGCAGGGCCGGCCCTTCGCCGCGGCGGCAGCGATCCGCGGCGAGCTTGGTGGCCGCGTAGGCATCGAGCACGTTGTTGCCATCGAACGCGCCCGCTCCTCCGGTGATCCCGTAGCTCGCCGCCCAGTCGTGAAAGTCGTGAGCCAGGTGATGCTGCTCCAGTCGCGTACCGAGCGCGACCTGATTGTTTTGCACGATGAAGATCACGGGCAGCTTCTGAACGGCGGCGAAGTTCGTGCCCTCGTGCGCGGCCGCCGTCTTGGTGGATCCGTCCCCCACCCACGTGAGGGCGACACGGGGCTCCGCCCGCAGCTTGAACGTCAGGCCGATCCCCGCGATCACCGGGACCATGTCCCCGACGTGCGAGATCGGCTGCAGCACGCCCTGGGCCCAGGCGCCGACGTGGAGGTCCCGGCCGCGCGACGGAGAATCGTCGCTGCCGAGGTAGGCCCGCAGCATGTCGGCGACCGGGAGGCCCAGCTCGCAGCACGCGGCCGCGTTGCGGATCATGGGCGCCACGATGTCGCGGCCTCGCTCGAGCGCGTGGACCGGTCCGACGGTCGTGGCCTCCTCCCCCGTGCCCAGCCAGGCCTTCGAGATCACGCCCGTGCGTACCCAGCGCTTGAGCTGGATATCATGGAGGCGGGCGCGCAGGAGACCGGCGTAGAGGGCGAGCTTGGTGGCCTCCGCGAGGCGCGAGACGACCGCCGCACGCGCGGCGTCACGCTCGAGCGTCGCGCGAAACGCCCGGACGAGCGCGGGATCGGGGTGCCAGTCGACGTACTCGGGCGGGTCGAACGCGGGAAAGCGCCTTATTTCAACCGCTCCTTGATCTTCGAGAGGAAGCCGCCTTCACCTGAAGCGCCTCCCCTGCCCGCGATGCCCGCCAGCGCGGCGGCGAAATCGAGCGCCGTATCGTAGCGGTTGTCGGGATTCGACTCCATCGCCCGCGCCAATGCCTTCTCCAGCGGCTCGGGCGCGTCAGCGCGGAGCTGCCGCAGCTTCAGCGGCTGGCCGCGGAGCCTGGCGATCATCATCTCCTGCGCGTTGCGCCCCTGGAACGGCAGCTTCCCGGTGAACATCTCGAACGCGACGATCCCGAGCGCATAAATGTCGGAGCGCGCGTCGAGCTGCTTGCCGCGGATCTGCTCCGGACTCATGAATTCGGGCGTCCCGAGGATGATGCCGGTGGCCGTGAGCTTCGCGAGCTGCCCCTCCGCTCGGCGCTCCTTGGCCAGACCGAAGTCCATCACCACGGCCCGCTCGGAGCCGCCGTCCTCGGCCACGATCATGATGTTTTCCGGCTTCAAGTCGCGGTGAACGATCTGCAGCTCGTGCGCGTGGTGCAGGCCGGCGCAGACCTGCTGCAGGACGGGCACGCCGATTTCGACCGCCATCGGGCCGCCGCGCACCTCGCGGTCGGACAAGAGCTCTCCATTGAGAAAGGGCATGACGAGGTAGATCAGCCCGTCCTCGGATTCTCCCAGGCGTAGGATGCGGCACACATTGGGATGCTCGAGGCGCATGGCCAACCCCGCCTCGCGGCGCAGGCGCTCCACGGAGCTCCGGTCGGTCGCGAGCTTTGGGGACAGCACCTTGATCGCCACGTCGTGCCCGGTCGCCACCTCGCGGGCGAGATAGACGTACGACATCCCGCCCTCCCCGAGCTTCTTTTGCACCTGGTAGCGGGAATCGAGCACCTGGCCGGAGAGCGAAGAGGCGCGGTCGAGTCCGGGTTTCGCCTTCGACGGCGTGCGGACTGCAGTACCACCGCCGGAGGCGGCGGGTGAGGCGGGTGGAGCCGGCCGGGCCTGGACTTCCATGAGCATGCTGCCGTCGCGGGGACAGAACCGGGCGGTGTCGCCATACACCGATCCACACTTGGGACAACGGCGCTCGCTCATTGCCGAACCAAGTTGCGGCCTTCGTTCTTCGCGCGATAGAGGGCCTGGTCGGCCAGTGCCACGAAGCTGTCGGCGCTGCTGACGCGGTCGTCGGGGAAGGACGCGAGCCCGATCGAGATCGTCAGATTGAGCGGATCTTCACCCGGATCGGCGAAGTCGTGGCGCATGACGCGACGGCGGAGCCGCTCGGCGAAAATGGCGGAGCCGTGGAGGGCCGTCTCGGGCATCACGACGACGAACTCTTCGCCGCCGTAGCGGGCCACGAGGTCCACCGAGCGCGCTTCGCGCCGCAGGATCTCCCCCACCTGACGCAGCACGGAGTCCCCGGCGATGTGGCCGCGCGTGTCGTTCACCAGCTTGAAGCGATCGATGTCGGCGAGCAGGATCGTGAGCGCCAGGTTGTAGCGCCGGGCGCGGTCGAGCTCCGCTTCGAGCTCCTCCGACAGCGCGCGGCGATTCAGGCAGCCGGTGAGGGCGTCGGTCGCGGCCAGCTTCTCGAGACGCTTCTTGTCCGACACCGCGGTCTCGAAGTCGTACGCCTTCTCGATCGCCGCCACGGCGGTCCGAATCACCGTCTCGGAGAACTGCGCGTCGGCCCGCGTCAGCGGCGGATCCTCCCCCGTGGTACGGAGGAAGAACACGCCGAGCTGCTGGTCCTTCATGGAGAACGGCAGCGCCACGGCGGAGCGGGTGGGCACGGAGATCTGCTCCCGCTGCCACCGCACGCGCTCGTCGTGGTACAGCGGATCGGAGGCCACGTCCTCGACCAGCACCGATCGGCCCGTCGTGATGGCGCGCTGGATCTCCGGGTAGCGCGCCAGCTCGATCTGCAGGTTTCGGAGCATCGGGTTCTCGTACGCCGCCACCACCACACCGAGCTGGTCGCCCGGCTTGGCGAGCACCATGGAGCATTTCGAGATCTGCAGCACCCGCGCGACGCGCCGCACCAGGATGTGATAGATCTCGTCCGGCTTGAGCGAATCGGTCACCTCGTGAAGGATGTCGACGATGGCGGCGCGGCTCTGCGCCTCGTCGCGCGCGCGGGCCAGCTCCTGCGCGGAGCGGATGTGCGCCTTGACGCGCGCCAGGAGCTCGCGGACCCGGAACGGCTTGGAGATGAAATCGGCGGCGCCCAGGCCGAGCGCTTTGACGGTCGCTTCCTCGGGGGGCATCGACGAGATCATCAGGACCGGCACGTCTCGGAATCGCTCGTCGGACTTCATTTTGGCGAGCAGCTGCAGCCCGTCGACCTTCGGCATCATGATGTCGAGCAGCAGCAGATTGGGCCGCTCCTCCTCGAGCTTCCCGATCAGGCCTTCGCCGCCGGGCGCGGTGACCACCTCGTAGCCGTTTTCCTTGAGGATCCAGCTCAGGGTGCGGACGAGCGACTGGTCGTCGTCGGCGACGAGGATCTTCGCGAGGCCGGACTCGGGGGTGGCCATCGTCTCTCAGTCCTCGAGCAGCGCGGGGTCGACGTTGCCGCCGCTCACCACCAGCACCGTAGGGGGAACGGGGTGAAGTGCGCCCGAGCGCACCGCTGCCGTGGTAGCGGCGCCGGACGGCTCGACCGTCAGCTGGCATTCGCGCCAGAGAAACTGCACCGCCTCCCGGAGCGCGTCATCCTCCACGAGGGCCACGCCTTTCACCCGGTCGCGCTCCGCCACGAGCTGCGCGAACGGAATGGCGCCCACGCTGAGCGTGATCAGCCCATCGGCGAGACTCGCGGTACGATCGAGCCGCACCGGATGCCCGGCCTCGAGCGAGCGCTTGAGCTTGGGCGCCCCGCTGGGCTCCACGCCCCAGACGGAGGCTCGGCTGTTCGCCGCCGCGAGGCCGGTCACGACGCCCGCGATGAGGCCGCCGCCGCCGACCGGAACGACCACCGTCCGCACGTCCGGCAGCTGCTCGGCGATCTCGAGTCCTACGGTTGCCTGACCCGCGATGATATCAGGGTGATCGAACGGCGGGACGATCGCGAGGCCTTCCTGCGCCGCGATCTCCTCGGCCTTGCGCTGACGATCTTCCGACGTGCGCCCCGCGAACACCACCTCGCCACCCCATTTCTTCACCCCGGCGACCTTCACCGGCGGCGCCGTCTCGGGCATCACGATTACCGCCCGCACGCCCACCAACTGTGCCGCGTACGCGACGGCCTGCCCATGGTTGCCGCTCGAGTACGTGATGACGCCCTGGCGCCTGGCGGCTTGCGACAGTTGTCTGATCGCGTTGTACGCCCCCCGCAGCTTGAACGCGCCCATCGGCTGCATGCTCTCGAGCTTCAGGTAGGCGTTCAGCGGTTCGACGAAGCGGAGGGGCGTGCGTACCGCCACGCCGGCGAGCCCCGCGGCGGCGTCCCGCACGTCCTGTGCGCTGACCACGCTACTTTTTCTTCTTGGCGCCGGCCTTCGGCTTGGCGCTCGCCTTCGGCTTGGCCGCAGGCTTCTTCGCACCCTCGTCTCCGTCCTCGTCCTCGCCGTCCCCGTTTTCCGCTTCATCTTCCTTCACTACGCGGGCCACGTCCACCACCAGGTCGCCCGCGGTCAGGTTCATGATCTTCACGCCCTGGGTGTTCCGGCCCGAGATCCGGATCCCTTCGACCGGCACCCTGATCATGATGCCCTTCTTGGTGATCATCATGAGCTCGTCGTCGGGCAGCACTTCCTTGAGCGCCACGATGTCGCCGGTCTTGTCCGCACGCTTCAACGTGATGATGCCTCGGCCGCCGCGGTGCTGCACCCGGTACTCGTCCAGCTCGGAGCGTTTCCCCATGCCCTTCTCGGTGACGGCGAGCAGCGTGGACTTGCGGCGCACGACCACCATGTCGATTACCTGGTCCTTCTTGTCGAGCTCGATCCCCTTCACACCGGTGGCCGTGCGTCCCATGTCGCGTACGTCCTTCTCGTGGAACCGGATGCTCATGCCGTGGTGCGTGGCGAGCACGATGTCGTTCTTGCCGTCCGTCACCTGGACGTCGATGAGCTCGTCGCCCTTCTCGATATTGATGGCCCGGATCCCGACCGAACGGGGATTGCCGAACTCCGAGAGACGAGTCTTCTTGACCACGCCCTGCTTCGTGGCGAATAGCAGGTACTGGTCCTCCGAGAACTCACGCACCGGCACGAGCGAGGCGAGGCGTTCGTCCTGCTTCATGGCGATGCAGGAGATGATCGGCTTGCCACGCGCGGCCCGCGCCGCCTGCGGGACCTCGTGCACTTTCAGCCAGTAGCACTGCCCCTGCTGGGTGAAGAACATCACGTAGTCGTGGGTCGAGGCGATGAAGAGGTGTTCGACCCAGTCGTCTTCCTTGGTATGCGCGGAGATGACGCCGCGCCCCCCGCGCCGCTGGCGCCGGTAGGCCGAGACCGGCAGCCGCTTGATGTAGCCCGCGTGGGACACGGTGATCACCATGTCTTCTTCCGCGATCAGGTCCTCGATCGAGAACTCGCCCTGATCGGCCACGATTTCCGTACGCCGCTCGTCGCCGAAGCCGTGGGCGAGCTCCGAGAGCTCTTCCTTCAGGATCTTCAGGCGGCGCGGCTTGGAGGCGAGGATCTCCTTGCATTCCTTGATGAACTTGCGGACCTCCTTCAGCTCCTCCTCGAGCTTCGTGATCTCGAGGGCGGTGAGCCGGGCGAGCCGCATGTTGAGGATTTCGGCCGACTGCTTCTCGGACAGCTTGAACCGCTTGCGCAGCGCCGCGTCGGCGGTGGGCGTGTCCTTCGCCTTCTTGATGATCCGGATGACCTCGTCGATGTTGTCGACGGCGATCTTCAAGCCTTCGAGGATGTGCTCCCGGTCCTGCGCCCGCTTCAGCTCGAACTCGGTGCGGCGGACGATGACGGTGTGGCGGTGCTCGATGAAGTGCTCGAGCAGCTCCTTCAGGTTCATCTCCTTCGGCGCGCCGTCGAAAAGCGCGAGCATGATCGCGCCGAAGGTGGTCTGCATCTGCGAGTGCTTGTACAGCTGGTTCAGCACGACGGCGGGAACGGCGTCGCGCTTCAGGTCGATGACGACGCGCATCCCTTCGCGGTCCGAGTAGTCCTGGATGTCCGCGATGCCGTCGATCTTCTTGTCGGTGGCGAGCTCGGCGATCTGCGCGATGAGATTCGCCTTGTTCACCTGATAGGGGATCTCGGTGACGACGATTTGCTGCTTGCCGGTCGATTCCTTCTCCTCCACCACCGCGCGCGCGCGGAGCACCATCCGGCCGCGCCCCTTCTCGTAGCACTCCTTGATGCCCTCGCGCCCGTAGATGATCGCGCCCGTCGGGAAATCCGGGCCCTTGATGAACTTCCGCAGATCCTTGATGGTCGCGGTGGGGTGGTCCACCAAGTGATTGATGGCCTCGACCGTCTCGGCGAGGTTGTGCGGCGGGATGTTGGTCGCCATCCCGACGGCGATGCCCGACGTGCCGTTCACGATGAGGTTGGGGAGCCGCGCCGGCAGCACGGTCGGCTCCTGCAGCCGGTCGTCGAAGTTCGGAACGAAATCGACGGTGTTCTTGTCGATGTCCTCGAGCATCGTCATCGCGATGCGCGTGAGGCGGGCTTCGGTGTAGCGGTAGGCGGCCGGCGGGTCCCCGTCCACCGATCCGAAATTCCCCTGCCCATCCACAAGCGGGTAGCGCAGCGAGAAGGCCTGCACCATGCGCACCAGCGAGTCGTAGACCGCCACGTCGCCATGCGGGTGGTACTTGCCGAGCACGTCCCCGACAACCGTCGCACTCTTCTTGTACGGCCGGCCCGGCACGAGGCCGAGCTCATGCATGGCGTATAGGATCCGGCGGTGCACGGGCTTCAAGCCGTCGCGCACGTCGGGCAGCGCCCGCTGCACGATCACGCTCATCGAGTAGTCGAGGAACGACTCCCTCATCTCGTCTTCGATGAGGCGTGGCAGAATGCGTTCGCGGGCGTTCGGTCCGGTCATGAAATAGGCAGGTGTCGGGTGTCGGGTTTTCGGAGGCCGCGGGCGGCCTAAGTTCCTAAAAAATAATCACTTAGACAGTGAAAGGCAACGCGGATGAGCCCCCTAAGCGGGGCGCAGGGAGTCACTTACGGGACTTGGTTGACGGTCGGTTGACGCTGCGACGCCAACGTGCGCTCACCGGGGGGCCGGCCGGCGCTGTCCACGCGTCGAGCGAAGCGGGATCAGCGAAGCGAAGCGCGCTTCACGACGGCGCCGCCGCGCCCCGGTGCGATCAGTCCGCTACAGCGAGACCGATCGCCCCAATCAACGCTCCGACGACCGCCACAATACCCAACACGACGCCGCCCGTGATTCGCTCGCCACCGGGCTGCCACGACTCCACCCTTACCACGTCCGCGAGATCGACGCCCCGCGGCGCGGGCGACGTCGCCTGACCGGGCTCCCCGAGCACCACTTCCACCAAGCTGTCGTTGCGTACCACGGCGTTGTGCAGCACCAACACCGAGTCGTTCCGGAGCACCACGCGATAGTCTCGCGGTGGCCGAGTGGGCAAAGGACGAATCGGTTGTTCCACACTCAACCAGCGTCCGGCACAACCCGCGGCAGCCAGGAGGACCAGCAGACCCAGGACGCGGCTCAGGGTGGCCACAGTTGTCAAACATTAATCACTAATCGCTAATCACTCAAACCGAGGCCGGGATGTCGCCGGTCAGCCGCGCGCTGCTCCCGGTTCGTCGAGTCTTGCCCGCACGCGACGCGCCAGCTCGCCTGGCGTGAACGGCTTGGGAAGAAGCGGCGCATCGCCCCACTGACCACGTTCGACAATGGCCTCGCCCGCGTAGCCCGAGACGAACAGGGTCTTCACGCTGGCGTGAGACGCGCGCACCCGCTCGGCGACCTCGCGGCCCCCCATCTTGGGCAGCACCACGTCGCTGACGAGCAAATGGATCGGGCCCATGTGGCTGGAGGCGAGTTGGAGCGCCTGCGGTCCGTCCCCGGCGGCGAGGACCGTATAGCCCAGGTCCGTGAGCGTCCGGGCAACGAAGCGCCGGAGCGGTTCATCGTCCTCGACGACGAGAATCGTTTCGTGACCGCGCGGCACGTCACCTTCGGCCTGGGGAGCGCCGATCGCCGCGTCAGTCGAGCCGGCCGGGAAGTAGATCTGGAACGTGGATCCCCGCCCCGGCGCGCTGTCCACGCTGATGAACCCACCGCTCTGCGTCACAATGCCATACACGGTCGCGAGTCCGAGGCCCGTCCCCTTGCCCGCTTCTTTCGTGGTAAAAAACGGTTCGAACAGGTGACTCAGGGCCCGGTCGTCCATCCCCAGACCCGTGTCCCGTACGATCAGCACGATGTAGCGCCCGGCTGGCACGGTAACGCGTGGAACGGTTTGCGATGTCGCGAACGCGGCGGCTTGCGTCTGAATGGTGAGGACCCCGCCCCCGGGCATGGCGTCGCGCGCATTCACCGCGAGGTTGACGACCACTTGCTCCAACCGGCCCGGATCGGCGATGACCGGCGGGAGTCGCGCGGCGATCCGGACGGCCAGCTCGACGTCCTCGCCCAGCAATCGCCGCAGCATTCCTTCCATGCCGCCGATGAGCGCGTTCAAGTCTACCGGCTGGACGGCGAGCATCTGCCGGCGGCCGAACGCCAGCAACTGCGAGGTCAGAGCCGCGCCGCGACGAGCGGCTTGCCTCATGTCCTCCGCGTCTTCGTGGCCCGGCGCGCCCGGCCCCAGTCGCGACACCAGAGCCTCGCTCGCGGCCAGCATGACGGTGAGGAGGTTATTGAAGTCGTGCGCGACACCGGTCGCCAGGCGCCCCACCGCCTCGAGCTTCTGCGCCTGACGGTACTGCTGCTCCAGCTCCCGGAGCGTGGTAACATCCTCGACCGCGACCTCGACGCCCTCGACCGTGCGCCCCGAGGTGCGCAGCACGCGTCCACTGAGCCGCACCAGGATCGGCGCACCATCCCGCCGCTGCCATCGGACGGGGTCTTCGGCGATCCGGTCGCGGTCCGCGTAACGCTCCACGAGAGACCTGCGGTCCGCGGGATCGGGGTACACGGCGGTCGCGAGATCCAGTCCCAGCAGCTCGGATTTGTCGGCGTAGCCGAGCATGGAGACGAGGGCGTCATTGACGAGCGTCAGACGGCCGTCCGGCCCGGTGCGGAACACTCCATACGGGGCGTGCTGGAACAGCTCGCGATAGTTTGCCTCCGCGCGCTCCCGCGCCGCTTGGCCCCTCAAGGACGTCATGCCATAGGCCAGATCCTCGGCCAACTCGCCCAACAGGGTCAGTTCTTCGCGATGAAAGGCGAAGGCTCGCCCGGCATACACGGCGAGGACGCCGAACACCCGGTCGCCCGCGACGAGTGGCCAGGCGGCCACGGCACCATAGCCCTGACGAGCGGCCTCGTCGCGCCACGGCGCGAACGTCGGATCGGCAGTCACGTCATGGACGATCGCGGGCGCGCGCGTCCGCACGGCCGTGCCGGCGGGTCCACGACCCCGCTCGGTGTCGTCCCAGGTGAGCTCGAGGCGGTCCAGGTAGCCTGCTTCGTGGCCAGCGCGGGCGATGGGAGCGATCACTCGCGGGGCGTCCCGCACCTCCCCGATCCACGCGAACCGGTAGCCGCCGACCCCAACGATCAACCGGCACACTTCGGCGACGAGCTCGCCCTCGCTCGACGCGCGGATCATCCGCTCGTTGCATTCGGAGAGCATGGCGAGGGCCCGGTTCTTGTCGCCCAGGCGCTCCTGCGTGCGGCGCAGCGCGCGAAACGTGGGCATGATGGCGATCACGGCGGCGAGCAACAGCGCGGAGGCCCCGATCTCGAGCAGCTCCTCGGGCCAGCTCGCGACCAGGTCGTTGAGGCTCTCGCCCAGCCGGAGGTATGCGGCGTAGGCGCGCCGCAGCGTCATCAGCATCAGCGCGACGGCGAGGAGCAGCCACGCCGTGGCCCGTCGCGTAACGCCCACCAGTTTGAGCGCGATGATCGCTGCGGTCGCCTGAAGGGCGATGGTCAGGACGAGGAGGACGAGTCCCGTAGCCGCCCAACCTGTTCCATTGTGCGACGAATATGCACCGCGCGGCGAGGCTTCGGCTAGGGAAGTGCCCGGCGCTTACGCGATCTCCACCACGATCTTCCCCAGCTGCTCCGCCCGATCCAATCGCTCGAGCGCCGCGCGCGCCTCCGTGAAGGGAAACACGCGATCCACCACCGGCCGCAGCTCCCCCGCGCCCAGGAGCCGCACGACCTCGTGGTACTCGGCGAGGTTGCCCATGGTCGAGCCCATGATGCTCCATTGGTACCAGAAGAGCCGGCGCAGGTCGAGCCCCACCTTCGGGCCCGTCGTCGCGCCGCAGCTCACCAGCCGCCCGCCTCGCCGCAGCGATCGCAACGACTCGTCCCACGTCGCTTCCCCGACGTTTTCGATCACAACGTCCGCGCCGCGCTTGTCGGTGAGCGCGCGGACCTCTTGAGAGATTTTCTGCGTTCGGTGATTGAGCGTCACGTCCGCGCCGAGCCGCTTCGCGTGCTCGAGCTTCACGTCGGAGGACGAAGTGACGATCACGCGCGCGCCTTTGAGCTTCGCGATCCGCATCGCCGCGAGCGACGCAGCTCCGCCGATCCCCCACACGAGTACCGTTTCGCCCGCCTGAACGCGCGCGCGGGTGACCACCATGCGCCAGGCGGTGAGCGTGACGAGCGAGAACGCCGCCGCCTCGGCCCACGAGAGCGGGTTGGGCAGCGTGGGTATGACGGCGACATTCGCCTCGGGAACGACGACCGATTCCGCGAGGGTGCCAGGCAGATGCTCGCCCAGGAGCTGGTAATTGACACACAGCGGGTGCTCGCCGGCGCGGCAGTACTCGCACGTGTAATCGGGGATTCCAGGATTGATCATCACCCGGTCGCCGGTCTTCACCGAGCGCACCGCGGAGCCCGCGGCCGCGACGACTCCCGCCCCGTCCCCGCCGAGGACGTGCGGGAAGTGGTACTCGTGCGGGAGCCCGCGCACGACGTGGAGATCGAGATGGTTGAGTGCCGCTGCTCGCAGTGCGACGCGCACGTCGCTGGGGCGCAACGGTGCCGGATCGGGGATCTGTGCGAGCTCGACGCGCTCGAGGCCCCCGGTACCACGGATCACCCAGGCGCGCATGACGGGGGAGGAGTTCGCCCGCTAGGGCATGAACGCGGGCGTCACCATCTGCTCGGCGCCGGTGGTCGGAATGGCCACAGGCGCGCCCGCCCCATTCGCGCCCACCGGCTGGACGTACACCCGGAACACGTTCTTCTGCACCGCGACGACGAGGCCGAGGAGATCGCCGCCCGGCGACACCGAGAAATCGCTGATCACGAGGTCGGTGCCGGAGAGCGGCGTCGTTTTGCCGCTCGCCAGGTCCGTCTTGACGACCTGCGTCACTGTCCGGCCGCTTTCCTTCTGCTCCACCAGGTACGTCAGCGTCCCGTCGCGCAGGAAATGCGGCGCGCTCTCCTTGCTTTGTTGCCCCTTGATCAGCGCGCGCTGGTTCGAGCCATCCTTCGCCATGAGCCAGATGTGATTATTGCCCTCGCGGTTCGACACGAACGCGATCAGCTCCCCGTCCGGCGACATGCTGGGCTGGGAGTTGTCGGCGGGCTCCTGCGTGAGTTGGACGGCGTCGGAGCTCGTGATCGTTTGCACGAAGATCTGGCGGTGCCCGGTACGCTGGGAATGGAACACGACCGCCTGGCCGTCGGCCGTGAAGGACGCGTCGCCATCCAATCCGGGGGAGTTGGTGAGCCGTGAGATGCTCGTCCCATCGGCGTCCATGAGGTAGACCTCCGGCTGGCCGTCGCGCGTCGTCGTGAACGCGATACGCGATCCGTCGGGCGAGAACGCGGGCTCGGTGGCGAGGGCGGTATCGTCTATCACCTTGCGGAGCTGGGCCAGGTTGGAGCGCTCGGCGGCGTACAGCTGGAACCGACCGGTGCGCGAGCTGGCGAGCACGATCTCTCCCTGCACGAACACTTCGGCCGTCGCGCGCCGCCCGCCGGGCGCCGTCGCCGTCACCCGCGTGTGCCCGTATGCGGCGGTCGCCACCGTGCCGTCTTCGGCCACGGCGGCCACCTGCGGGTTGTCGGACACCCATGTGACGCCGGTGGCGGGGCCGATTAAGGCTCCGGTTTCGTCGGCGAAACTCGCCTTCAACGTGAACCGGCGGCCCAGCGGCTCACCCACGCGGCCGGCGGAGAGCTTCAGGCCCGCGGCGATCACGCGGATCTGCCAGGTGACCACGAGCCCCGGACCGGGCCCCTTCACGGCGAGCGTCGTACGGCCCGCCTTCTTACCGGTCAGGACACCGGTCGCCGGATCGAAGGCCGCGAGCGATGTGTCGCCGACGGTCCACCGCATCTGTGCTTCCGTCACGACGCTCTTGTCAGCGGCCAGCGCCTGTACCTGGAACTTGGCCGACCCCTGGATCGGGAGCGGCACTTCGCTCTTCGAGGTCGGGAGCACGGCCAGCGCCTCGACCGTCTTGTGCACGACGATGTCGAGCGTCTTCGACTGGAGCAGCCCCGAGACCGTGAGCGTCGTGTGACCCGGAGCCACGGCGGTCACGACCCCGGTGAGGCTCACGCGCGCCACCGCGGGATCGGCGGCGGACCATTGCAGCGCCAGCGGGCTCACCACGCGCCCGCCCTGCGCAGGCACGACGACACGCAGCGTGTCCACGTCGCCCGGCGACATGACGACGGGCACCGCCTCCTGGATCGCGATGTCGCTCGGTTGGACGACGATCGGCGCCGTGGCCGTGAGCCCGCCCGTGCTGGTGACCTGCACCGTGCCCTGTCCCGGCGCGAGCGCTACGATGACGCCGTTCTGGTCCACGCTGGCGATGTCCGGCCGAAGCGACTTCCAGGTCACGGCCACCGGCGCGGCGGGCGCGCCGTCGTCCTTGAGCGCGCGCGGAGACACGCGCGTGTTCTCGGAGGGCAGCAGGTAGACCGTGGGTGGCTCGATGCGTAGTACCGACGCTGGGCCTGTCCCGGCCGGTTGGCCGGCGAGGGGATCGGGCCCCGTCGCGGGAGGCGCGCCACCGGCGTCGGCCGGGCGTCCCGCGGCTGTGTTCGCCGGAGGCTGCGTCGCCGCGCCGGCCGCCGGCGCGGCATTGCCCACCACCTGCACCGCAGCTTGCCCCTTGCGCGCGCCGACGTGCGCTTCGATGATCGCTACGCCGCCGCCGACCCCGGTCACCGTGCCCTGGTTGTCGACCTTGGCGACCGCGACGTTGTTCGACGACCAGATCACGCGCACGGTGGGAATGACGTTGCCCGCGCGGTCGAACGCGGTCGCAAGCAGGCCGCTGCGTTCTCCAATTTTGATGGTGATCGAGGGCGGGGCCACCTGGACTTCAGCGACGTTTTGAGCCAGCGCCGCGCTCGGGAGTACGCAGCCGGCGAGAAGGATGACGCGGCGTGACGTCATAGCGGCGCGAACGTAAGCGGTCGTAAGTGCCGTTGTCAAGCTAACTTGTCGCGAAATGCACGGCGAGGCCGTGACGTAGGTTGCAGCGCGCCCGTGCACTTGCGTGGGAGCTTTCGCGGCGTAAGCTATAGGCCACGCCCAAGGACAACCAGCAGAGGAGAGATCACTCGATGCTCCAGCCCACCGACTTTTCGGAGAGCAGCTGGCCTGGCTCCGGGATGATGGAGCCGATGTATCCGCCGGCACCCCCGACGCCGCCCACGCCCGCGCCGATGATGGGCGACCCGATGGGGGCGCCGCGGCCGAAGCCGGCCAAGAAAAAGGCGTCCAGACCCAAGGCGAAGAAGAAGGCCGCGAAGCGCCGGCCAAAGGCGAAGGCAAAGAAGGGCAGTAAGAAGCGGAAGAAGGCGGCGAAGAAGCGCCGTCGGTAGCACACCTCGACGTCACACCGCGGGAGCGCCGTGCGGATGGCTCAGAGCCATCTCCTCAAGGCGCTCCCGCGGTACGTTTGTAGCCTCCCTCAGCCGAAAGGCGATGCAATGGGTGTCTCACGTTGGGCGTCGTGCGTGGCGGCGGTTCTTGTTGCCTGCTCCGCCCCGCCCGCGAAGCCGCCGACCGGAAACCCTCAGGCGGAAATCGTCGCGATGCTCGAGCGCAGCGCCGCCGACTGGAATCGCGGTGACCTCGCCGGTTTCATGAGCGACTATGCAAAAGACTCGAGCGTCGGGTACGTGTCGGGTGGCCACGTGCAGTACGGCTGGCAGCCGTTGTACGACCACTACCAGGCGACCTATTTCGCTCCGGGCAAGTCGCGCGATTCGCTCGCGTTCGAGGACGTCCGCGTACGAACACTCGGTGCCGACTTCGCGTTTTGCACGGCGCGCTTCAAGTTGCTGCGCGCCGGGTCAGTGACGGCCAGCGGCCCGTTCACGCTCATCCTGCAGAAGCGCGGAGACCGGTGGCAGATCCTCCACGATCACACCTCGAGCGATCCGAAGTGAGTACGGCCGCCCGCCGCCGTTCTCTCTTGACCGCCGCCTTTGTCTTCTTGGCGGTCGCCTGCAAACCGTCGGGGGACGGCGTGATCGCCCTCGAAGGCGCCACGCTGCTCGACGGATCGGGCGGCGAGCCGGTGAAAGACGCCCTGATCCTCATCAAGGGCGGCCACATTCAAACCGTCGCCCGCGTGAACGAGGTCGAAGTGCCCCGCGGTGCGCAGGTGATAACCTTGATCGGCAAGACCGTCATTCCCGGGTTGATCGACGCCCACGCGCACGTCGAGCGGTGGGCCGGGGAGCGCTACCTCGCCTGGGGCGTGACGACAGTCCGCGATCTCGGCGCCTCGAGCACCGATTCCTCCATCGCCCTGAAGAACGATTTCAATCTCGGCTCGCTACTTGGCCCACGGACGTTCACGTCCGGCGCGATGGTCGACGGTGTGCCGCCGACCTATCCCACGGCCACCGGCGTGCGGACGTCCACCGACGTGCGCAAGGCGGTGGATCAGCGCGCGGTCGCTGGGGCGGACTACGTGAAGATCTACACGAAGTTCACCGCGGACCTGCTCAAGCCGCTCATGGACGAGGCGAATACGCTCCGGCTGCCGATCGCGGCGCATCTCGGGAAGATCGATGCGCTCACAGCCGCTCGAGCGGGTGTCGCGTCCATCGAGCATATGGCCGGCGTCGTGCAGGCGGCGAGCCCGACGCCCGCCGTGTACGAACGGGCCCACGATCAGTTCCTGCGGGGCTGGACCACGGAAGAGATCGGCTGGGCCACGCTCGATTCGGCCTCCGTGGCCCGTACCGCGCGTGCGCTCGCCGCGACGCGAGTCGCGATCGTTCCGACGCTCGTGGTCCACGAGATGTTGTCGCGCCTCGACAATCCCACACTCCTGCTGCGGCCGGGCATGGAAGACGTTCCGGCAGGGGCGACGAGCGTGCGCGACGTGCCGGGCCTGCTCCGCCGCACCGGCTGGCGCGGCACGGATTTTCAGGCGTTTCGCCGGTCGCGCCCCCGCCAGAACCAGTTCGTCCGTGAGTACAAGCGGGCCGGCGGTCTCATCGCCGCGGGCTCGGACGCGGCGAACCAGCTGCTCGTGCCGGGCCTCTCCTTACACGAGGAGATGAGCCTGCTTGTCGCGGCGGGCCTGACCCCGGTCGAAGCGGTGACCGCCGCCACGCGCAAGGGCGCCGAGCTGCTACGCGCGGACTCGCTCGGCCGCGTCGCCGAAGGTAAAGTCGCGGATCTCGTCGTCCTCGACGCGAATCCCGCGAAGGACATCGCGGCTACGCGCCGCATTGCCTGGGTGATGTTCCGAGGACGGATCCTCTATCCCGATTCGCTGAGGAGAACATGGGCAAAATAGGGTCGGCTCTCGTGATCGGTCTCGCGCTCCTGGCGTGCTCCCCGGGAAATGAGCGGGGCGCTTACGACCTGGTCTTGAAGAACGGGTGGATCATCGATGGCAGCGGCAACCCACGATTCCGCGGCGACGTCGCGGTGCGGGGCGATCGCATCGCCGCCGTCGGATTCCTGGGCAACGTCGCGGCGCGCGAGACGGTGGACGTCCACGGGCTCATCGTGGCTCCAGGATTCATCGACATGATGGGCCAGTCCGAGATCAACGCCCTGATCGACAACCGCGTGTTCAGCAAAATCACGCAGGGGGTCACCACGGAGGTGACGGGCGAAGGGGGATCGATCGTGCCGCTCACGGACCACCTGGTACTCGACGACTCCGACGCCATGAAGAAGTGGCACTACCGCGAAGACTGGCGCGATCTGGACGGGTATTTCTCCCAGCTGGAAAAGCAGGGCTCCGCGCTCAACATCGCCACATTCGTGGGCGCGACGCAGGTGCGGCTCGCCGTCGTCGGCAAGGATGACCGCGCGCCGACTCCCGCCGAGCTCGCGCACATGACGGCGATCGTCGACACCCTGATGGAGCAGGGCGGCCTCGGCCTGTGGACGGCGCTCGAGTACGCGCCGGCCAGCTACTCCAAGACCGAGGAGCTCATCGCGCTCGCCAAGGCAGCGCGCCGGCATGGGGGCGTGTACGCGTCACACATGCGGAACGAGGGCACTCGGATCGACGACGCCCTGAACGAGGTGTTCCGGATCGCGCGAGAGGCGAACATCCCCGCTGAGGTGTCGCACGTGAAGGTTGCGGGGCGGCGCAGCTGGGGCCGGATGCCCGCCGTGCTCGCCAAGATCGACTCCGCGCGGGCCGCCGGGCTCGACATTACCGCGGATCAGTATCCGTACACGCGGGCCGCGACGTCGCTCGACGCGTCTATACCCACCTGGGCCGAGAGCGGGGGGTGGGATTCGCTGCTCGTCCGACTGCGCGATCCGCGGACCCGCGCGCGCCTGCACGCGGAGATGCTGCACCCGACGGACGGCACGGAAGGCTTCTACAACGAGGCGGGCGGTGGAGCGGGCATCCTCATCACCGGCGTGTTCCAGGACTCGCTGCGTCCCATCCAGGGAAAGACCATCGCGGAAATCGCCGGGGCCCGGCATCGCGATCCCATCGAGACGATTTTCGACGTCGTGCTCGGGGAAGGCGGTCACCGGACCGACGCCGTGTACGCGGTAATGGATGAGCCGGACGTCCAGGCGGCGATGAAAACGTGGTGGGTGGCGGTGAACACCGACTTCGGCGGCGTGGCGCCCGACGGCCCGTTCGGAACGCAGTCCGCGCATCCGCGCGCGTACGGCACGTTCGCCCGAATTCTCGGTCACTACTCCCGCGACCTGAAGCTCTTTCCGCTCGAGTTTGCCGTCCGCAAGATGACGGCGCTCGCCGCGCAGCGCGTGGGCCTGTACGACCGCGGCATGCTCAAGCCCGGCATGGCCGCCGACATCACGGTGTTTGACGCCGCGACGGTGGCGGACAGAGCGACGTTCGAGCAGCCGCATCAGCCGTCGGTGGGATTTGCCTACGTCTTCGTGAACGGCAAGAAGGTGCTGGACCACGGCCGGCTCACTGCGGCGCGTCCGGGACGCGGGCTGCGGGGTCCGGGATACGTGCCGCCGGGATCGCGCGGCGGGCGGTGACGCTGGGGCGGCTGATACTCGCCTGCGTGCTGGTCGCTGCGTGGTTCGTCCTCGCGACGTACGCGATCCCGCTACTGGTCGGAGTGATTTCGAGGCCCAGCGCCCAGCCGGGCGCGTGGGTCGTAGTGGAGCGGTCTCTCTTGAGATGGTGCTTGATCGAGGCGGGACTGCTCACGTTGTTCGGATCGCTGTGGTTCGACTCCCTGGGCAGCGGTGGTTGGTGGCTCCTCTTCCTGATCGTCGGCGCGCTGGCGACGCTCCCGCGGTGGCGTCTCCGCCGCTCCATGCCGCTGCCGGGTATCGCCCGCGCCGTCGGCGCCGGCGCCGACCTCGCGCGCTATGTCGTCGCCGGGGCGATCCTCGCCGGGATACTCCGTTAGGGTATCTTCGGTAGACCTCTATGTCCGTCGAACTCATGAGCGCCATCCGGCTGACGCGCTACTCGCACGGCGCGGGCTGAGCCTGCAAACTCGGCTCAGCCGAGTTGGCGCAGGTCTTGCGCCACGTGCCGGTCGCGACGGATCCCCGGATCCTCGTCGACGCCGCGAGCCGCGACGACGCCGCCGTGTTTCAGGTGGCGCCCGATCGCGCGATCGTGGCGACGGTGGACTTTTTCACGCCGATCGTGGACAATCCGTACGACTTTGGGCGCATCGCCGCGACCAACGCATTCTCGGATCTCTACGCCATGGGCGCGACGCCACTCTTCGCGCTGAACCTGGTGGGGTGGCCACGAGAGGGACTCCCATTCGAGCTGTTGGGCGAGGTGATCCGCGGCGGCGCGGACGTCGCGCGCACGGCCGGCGCGTTCATCCTCGGCGGTCACTCGGTGGACGACCCCGAGCCGAAGTACGGCATGGCCGCCGTGGGCGAAGCGCGACCCGACCGGATCGTAACGAATGCCGGCGCCAAAGCAGGCGACGTCCTGGTGCTCACGAAACCGCTCGGCACCGGCGTCTTGACGACGGCACTCAAGCGCGATCTCGTAAGTGAAGTGGACCTCGCCGAGGCGGTGGCGACGATGACGACTCTGAACGCCGGCGCCGCGCGCGCGATGCTCGGGCTGGGCGACGCGGTGCACGCAGCCACCGATGTCACCGGATTCGGTCTCCTCGGCCACCTCGGTACCTTGCTGGAGGCGAGTCATGTCGCGGCCGAGGTCGACTCGTCCGCCGTGCCGCTCCTGGCGCGGGCTCGGGAGCTCGCCGAGCGGGGGACCGTCCCCGGGGGCACGACGCGCAACATCGAGCATGCGGCGACGACCGTCACGTTCGCGAGCGGCGTCGACCAGGCCCTCCGCGTGCTGCTGTCGGACGCGCAGACGTCGGGCGGGTTGCTCATCGCCGTCGCGCCCCAGCGAGCCGGCGCGCTCGTGACGGCGCTCGAGCGCGAGGCCACACCGGTGGCGGCCGTCATCGGGCGTGTGGACGACGGGTCGTCGGGTCACATTCGCGTCAGGTGAGACACCATGAGCGCGATTCTCGAGTTCAAGAGTCTTACGCCGGACGCCCTCGACGCACTCGAGCGCGCGGTACGGGAACGCCGCCGGGTGGCGCTGCGACGGCGGGGCACGGAGTACGTGGTCGTCGCCGAGCGGCTGGACACGCTCGAGCGTGACGAGGCGCTCCAAGGGAGGCTGCCGATGACCGGAGAGTTGCTGGCATTTCCGCTCCGCGACCTCGAATCCTTCGCCGTCCTGCCCTAGCGATGTTCACACGCCTGCTCGTGGGACTCGATGGCAGCCCGAGGGCGGACTCGGCGTTCGAGCAGGCCGTGTTCCTCGGCAAGCGCTTCGGCAGCACGATCATCGTGGCCTACGTGAAAGAGCCCGACGGCCGGGAGACCGACGGTCCCGCGATGCTCGACCGGGCGCGCGAACGGGTGATGGCGGCCGGCCTCGCGGTCGAGATCACGGCGCTCTCCGGGCAGGCCGACGTGGAGCTCGCCGAGCTCGCCAAGACCGCGGACGCCGTGCTCGTCGGGCGCCGCGGCGTCACCACCAAGGGCGACGCGCTCGGTCCGACCGTCGGCTCGCTGATCAAGATCGCGGAACGCTGCGTGATCGTGTGCGGCGGGTTGCCCTCGCCGATGCGGTCGATCGCCATCGCCTTCGACGGGCGCGACACGAGTCGCCGCGCGCTGGAGCTCGCGATGCAATTCGCGACCGTGGCCGAGAGCACCGTCCACATCGTGCATGCGAACGACGACCGGGAGGCCGGCTTGAAGGTGGTGGGCGTCGCCGAGGCGACGCTCTCCATGCAGCGGGTCCCGTTCGTCACGCACGTCGAGCCGGGGAAGCCCGGTGTGGCCGTCGCCAACGTCGTCAAGCGCACGCGGTGCGACGCCCTGTTCGCGGGTGCCCACATGAGTCACCGGGAGGGCCGCCCCAGCGCGGTGGTCGTCTCGCACGCCGAGGAGATTCTCCGCCACACCGATATCCCGGTGGTCATTCAGCCCTGACATGGCCGGTGCGCCCACCACCCATGTCCTGGTCCATGCCGACGAGAGCTGTCTCGGAAACGACAGCTCCAAGCCGAGTCCCGGCGGCAATGCCGCGCTGATCGAGGCGCCCGCGGGCGACAGCGTGGCGCGGTGGGACTTCTACGAGTACTCTCCCCAAACGACCAACAACAAGATGGCCCTCGCGGGCGCGATCGCCGCGCTCGAGTGGATTCGCCGGCAGTGGCAGCACGCTCTGGTCGAGTACGTCTCGGACTCGCAGTACCTGATCAAGGGCATGACGGAGTGGGTGGCGGGCTGGGAGGCGCGAGGATGGAAACGGAAGGGCGGAGCGCTCGAGAACCTGGAGCTTTGGCAGAAGCTCGTGCAGGCGGCCGCCGCGCACCGGGTCACGTGGCGCTGGATCGAGGGGCATGCGGGCCACGCCAAGAACGAATACGCCAACGATCTCGCAATCCGGGCCGCGGAACGCCAGGAGCGATCCAACGGGCTGGTGCCTTCCGGGTTCGACACCTGGCTCGAGCATCAGCGCGCGCGCGGTCACTATGCCGACTACGATCCCGACCGGGAGATCCATGAGCCTCGCTAAGGACGGCGTGCCGGCCAATACGCACTTCCTGAACGTCCTCGCCGATGGCGCGACTCCGCCGCCCGTCGAGCGGATCCCCCTGTACGAGGTGTACATGCGGATGGCCGAAGAGCTCGCGAAGCGCTCGACCTGTGCGCGTCTCCAGGTGGGCACGGTCGTGACCGACCAGACGCTCGAGAACGTCCTCGCGATCGGGTACAACGGCAACGCGCGCGGGCTGCCGAACCGGTGTGATTCGGCCGTTCCCGGCAGTTGTGGATGCATTCACTCGGAGATGAACGCGCTCGTAAAGGCGCCGGGGAACGCGCGTGACAAGGTCGTCTTCATCAGCGCGTCGCCTTGTGTGATGTGCGCCAAGCTGATCATCAACTCCGGGGTGACGCACGTGTTCTTTAGGAAAGCGTATCGCGACCCATCGGGCATCGAGGTGCTGCAGCAGGGCGGCGTGGTCCCGGTCCTGTACGACAAATGGGTTCGTGAATGGCGGTGAAGCAATTGCGGAATGCGGAGTGCGGAATGCGGAATCGAATGCCAGCATCGATTCGAATCTCCTGATCCGAGAGGAGTCCAGCATGAGACGTTCATCGTTGACCTGGTTCGTCATCGCGGCCGCAGCCACCGGATCGCCGCTCGGCGCCCAGTCCCTGCTGTATCGCTCGGCCAACCTCGGCGGCACCTGGGTGGTGGACCCCGGCGTCGTGCAATTCAACTTCGTGCACCGCTTCTATGTGAGCCAAGGCCCGTCGCACACCGTAATCAATTACCCCACGTTCACGTTCGCGACGGGAGTCGCGCGGAACGTGGCGGTAGGCGCGCAGTTCGCAACCCACTCGTTCCTCATTCAGCAGGCATCGGGCTCTCAGTCGTCTAATGAGACGGAGGTGTATGCTCGCTGGCGGATGTGGGGCGGCCCTGAGGGAACCGAGGGCCTCCATGTGTCGGTGACGCCCGCGTACAACTTTCTGGCCAAGAGCGCGGACGGTGAGCTGGGCGCGGATTGGACGACGGGGCCGCTAACGCTACAGGGCGCCGCGCGTGTTGCGGGAAAGCCCCTCGGCCAGTCTGGGGCGCGCGCCGCGTTCGGCGGTGGTGTGGTTGCACGGGTCAACCACTTCGTAGCCCTGAGCGTGGACGTCGGCTCGTTTGTGAGCCCCACCGTCCTCGCAGCGTGGAGCGCCGCGCTGAACGTCCTCATCCCGGGGTCGCCTCACACGTTCAGTCTGGAGATGAGCAACGCGCCGACGAGCACGATCCAGGGGAATTCCATCGGCCAAAGCCAGAGGCTATACGGGTTCGAGTTCACCATTCCAATCCATCTCAAGCGGTTCGCACCCTGGTTCCATGGTCGGCCCAAACCCATGACGCTAGGGGCACCGGCTGGGACGCCAGTCGCGGCGGAGATCCGAATCTCGAGCCTCAAGTTCGCGACCGATACCGTGAGGATCGCCGCCGGGCAGTCGGTGCGCTGGGTGAACGGCGACCCGGTGGAGCACACGGTGAGCTTCGATGTCGAGCCAGGCTCGCCGCTCATTCCGCCCAACGCTTCATTCATCCACCGGTTCGACAAGCCGGGCACGTATTCGTATCACTGCACGCCACATCCGTTCATGACGGGAGTCGTCATCGTCCGGTGAGCGGGCGGGGAAGCGCAAGAGGCCAGGGAACGGGAACCGGGAAGGGGTAATGCCAGACGACTTGGATCGGCTGTTCGAGCGTTTGGTGAGCGTGCTGGCCGATGATGCCCCCGGCCGGCTCGCCGTGTCGTTCCCCGCGTCCGAGGTCTACGAGCGACTGGTCCCGTATCGATCGAACCGCTCGATCCTGAAGGTCGCGACGCATCAGGACTACGAAATGGCCGTGCTCCGCTTGCTCGCCGGCGAGCGGGGCTACGCCGCGCTCGAGCCCGCCGAAGTCCGCGACGCGCTCCAGCGGGAGACGAGCGAGTCGAATCCCGACACCGCGTTGTTCCGCCAGTTTCCGGACGCAATTCTGAGCCTCAACCGGCTCGCCGCCGAGCGCTTTCTGCGCGGCGAGCGGGCGTTCGCACCGCCGCCCCCGCCGCCACTTTCGGCATCGGACGCATCGGACGAGAGCGGTCAGGAGGACCAGGACGACCCGGAGCACGACGAGAAGCCGCCGCTTTCCGGGGCGGCGTTCGAGCTCGCCGAGCAAAGTGAGTCCCCACGCCAGTGCCCGTACTGCGGCGAGACATTGCCGGGGAGCCGCAAGGTCAATTTTTGTCCCCAATGCGGGCAGCCGCCCTCCGGCGAGCTGCGCTGCCCCGCCTGCGGCGGCGAGGTGGACGTGGGTTGGCGCTACTGCGTGAGTTGCGGGCGAGCGACCGGCTTCGAGTGAAGCACGACCACAAGATCGCCGTCATCGCCGGCGACGGGATCGGACCCGAGGTCATCGAGGCCGCGATCCCGATCCTCGAGCGGGCGGCCGCGAAGCACGGGTTCACGCTCGACTTCGAGCGGCTCCCCTACGGCGCCGATCATTACCTCAGCACGAAGGAGACGCTCCCCCAATCTGCGTTCGAACATCTCCGGGACGACGTCGATGCAATCCTCCTGGGCGCGATCGGCGATCCCAGAGTCCCAGGAAACGAGCACGCGCGTGACATCCTGCTGGGCCTACGATTCCGACTCGATCTGTACATCAACTTCAGGCCAGTGAAGCTCTGGCATCCGGACCTGACGCCCCTACGGGAGGTCGGTGGAGGACGGTCGAGGACGGTGCAGGACGGTGGAGGCGGGATCGATTTCGTGATCTTTCGCGAGAACACAGAAGGTGTGTACCTCGGCAGAGGGCGAATCAGTGGCGACGAATACATCGCCGAGGAGATCAACACGGCGCAAGGTGTCGACCGAATCATCCGCGCCGCCTTTCAATGGGCGAAGACGCATAACAAGACTCGGGTGACGATGAGCGACAAGGCGAACGCGGTGCCGGCGCACCGGATCTGGCAGGACACGTTCAAGCGCGTCGCCGCCGAGTTCGCCGGGATCGAAGCCGAACACCGGTACGTCGATGCGCTCGCCATGGAGATGGTGCGCGAGCCCGAGCGGTTTCAGGTCATTGTCACCAACAACCTCTATGGCGATATCCTGTCGGACCTCGGTGCCGGTCTGGTCGGCGGTCTCGGGCTCGCCGCGAGCGCCAACTTGCACCCGGGTCGGGCCGGCCTGTTCGAGCCGGTGCATGGCTCGGCGCCGCCGCTCGCGGGCAAGGGCGTCGCGAATCCGATGGCGGCGGTGCTCACCGGCGCGCTGATGTTCGAGCAGCTGGGCCACCCCGAGGCGGCCCGCGACCTCGAGGGCGCCGTGAGACAGACTCTTGCCGCGGGTGTGCGCACGCCCGACATCGGCGGGAAGGCGACCACCAGCCAGGTGGCGAAGGCCATTGCCCGCGAGCTCTGAGGTGCCCCGTACACTGCTTCGTTCACTGGGCGCGGCCGCCGCCCTCGCTGGGGCCGAAACTCCAGCTGCGGTCGCCCAATCTCCCCGCGAGGCCAACCCAGAGCGTCCGACATTCGCCACGCATGCGTATGGGGTTGCGCCGGGGTACGCCGAGCTCGAGCAGGGATTGTCGGCGCGGGGTGTGGCGTCCCTGCGCGAGGAAACGAGCTGGGACGTGAACCTGAAATTCGGCGCCTCGCGCCACGCGCAGGTGGCGATCTTCGGGCCCCTGTACGCGCGCACGGCCGGCGGCCACGGCATTCGCGACCTGGGCGTCGCCGTGAAGCTGCGCACCGCCCTCTCGCTCCGCGCCGCCGCCGCCGTCGTCACCTCGGTGACAGCTCCGACAGGGAGCACCGCCCGCGGGCTCGGCGCGGGACGGGCGCTCGGCGCCCTGACGGCGGTTCTGAGCGCCGACCTGCCGCAGGCCTTTCATATCGATCTGAACGCTGGGCCGCAGGGCATCGGCGCCGGCGAGCCCCACTGGTTCCTTTCTATCGGTGGCTCGCGCTCGTTCGGGCGCGCGGGCATCGCGGTCGAGGTGTTTCAGTTCACGCCCGGTGGCGCGGGCTCACGCCTCGCGGGTGTGCTGGGTGCCGTGACGCTGCGGCCCGTCGCGTGGGTCGTCGTGGACGCGGGCGGCGTGGCGCGGACCACGAGCGCCACGCCTGACCAGGTGTTCCTGGGCGTCACGACCAATTTCGGGCGGCTCTTTTGAGTCGAGACCTGGCACGGGTCCTCACACTCCGCGATCTCGTCCTCATCGTCGTCGGCACCACGATCGGCTCGGGAATTTTCACTGTGCCGGGGGCGGTGCTGCGTCAGTCCGGCGGCGACATCGGCATGGCGCTCGTGGTGTGGCTCGTCGGGAGCGTGCTCGCGCTGCTCGGCGCGCTCACCTTCGGCGAGCTCGGCGCCATGCTCCCCGACGCGGGGGGGAGCTACGTGTACGTTCGCGAGGCATTCGGGCGGCTGCCCGCGTTCCTCCTCGGCTGGACATTGTTCCTTGCGATCAACACGGGTTCGACCGCGACACTCGCCGTGGCTTTCGCGAACTATTTCGGCGAGCTGCTGCCCCTCACGGCCACTACCCACAAGCTTGCGTCGGTCGCGATGATCGCGGCGGTCACAGCCGTGAACATCCGTGGGGTGCGTCACGCGGCCACGGTCCAGAACTGGAGCACGGGGCTCAAGGTCGGAGCGATTTTCGCCCTCGCGGTCGCCGGATTCGCGCTGGGCGACGGCTTTCACCGTCCCGACACGCACGTGTTTACCACGCCCCTCACTGTCCCCGTGCTCTCCGCGGCGGGGGTGGGCCTGCTGGGCGTGCTCTGGGCCTACGAGGGCTGGCAGAACGTGACCAATTCCGCGGGTGAAGCGGCGGACCCGCAGCGAACGTTCGCGCGCGGGATCGGGCTCGGGACGGCGGCGCTGGTCGTGATTTATCTGACTGCCAACGCCGGCTACGTCGCGGCGGTCGGCGCGTCGGGCGTAGCGGCGTCCGACCGCATCGCCGCGGATGTCGTGCACGCGCTGTTCGGCGCCGGGGCGGCGAAGCTCGTCACCCTCGTCATCCTGATTTCGATCTTCAGCGCGGCGAACGGGCTCGCGCTCACCGGACCGCGGATGTACTTCGCGATGGCAAGGGATGAAGTGTTCTTCCAGTCGCTCGCGGAGGTGCATCCTCGCTTCGGCACGCCAGCGCTCGCCGTCGCGACGAGCGCGGTCTGGGCGGCGGTGCTGGCGCTGAGCGGGACGTTCGAGCAGCTGTTCACGTACGTCGTGTTCGCGAGCTGGATCTTCGCGGCGCTCGCGGCGGCGAGCCTGTTCGTGCTGCGGCGACGGCGGCCGGACTTGCCGCGTCCCTACCGCGTGCCGGGGTATCCCTTTACTCCCGCATTGTTCATCGCGGCCGCGGGCGCGGTCGTCGTCAACACGGTCATTGCACGGCCGGTGCAGGCCTTGATCGGGCTCGGGATCGTCGCCACGGGGTTACCGGCGTACTACGGGTGGCGGGCGTATTTCGCGTGGAAGAAGGGGCGGGCGGTGTAACTGCGAAGCAGGCGGAGTGTGGCCATATTCCCCGCATGGTGCCACGCGCTCTTCCGCTAGCCGCCGCGCTCGCCTGTGTGAGCGCCCTCTCGTCCGCCCAGGAACCCCGCCCCACCACCATGGCCCACCGCTCAACGGTCTACGCGCCGCACGGCATGATTGCCACCAGCCAGCCGCTCGCCACGGCCGCCGGCCTGGCGGTGCTCGAGCGCGGCGGCAACGCGATCGACGCGGCCGTGACAGCTGCGGCCGTGCTCAACGTCACCGAGCCAATGATGACGGGCATCGGCGGCGACATGTTCGCCATCGTGTGGTCGGCAAAGGACCGAAAACTCTACGGCCTGAACGCGAGCGGCCGCGCCGGCGCACTGATGACGCGCGATGCCCTGCTGGCGCGCGGGCACAAGACGATGCCCGGCGAGAGCGTCGAGGACGTGACCGTTCCCGGGGCGCTCTCCGGTTGGGATGCCCTGCTGCATCGATTCGGCACGATCACGCTGGCACAAGCGCTCGCGCCCGCGATCGGGTACGCCGACGATGGGTTCCCGGTCACGCCCATCATCGCGCAGGACTGGGCCAGCGAAGCGGCGAGGCTCGCCCGAGACGAGGGTGCCCGATCCACCTTCCTGGTCGACGGCTCCCGTCCTCCCCACGCGGGCGAATGGTTCACGAACCACGATCTGGCCCAAAGCCTCCGCCTGATCGCGGCGCAGGGTCCCGCCGCTCTGTACGGAGGCGAGCTGGGGCAACGCATCGTGACGGGCGTCCAAAAGCTCGGCGGCTACCTCACCATCGATGATCTGCGCAACCATCGCCCCGAGTGGGTCGAGCCGATTTCGGTTCCGTTCAAGGGGTACCGCGTATGGGAGCTGCCACCCAACGGCCAGGGCATCGCGGCGCTCGAAATGCTGCGGATGCTCGAGCCGTACGATCTTCGGGCCCTGGGACACAACTCCGCGGCGTACTTACATCTCCTGATCGAATCGAAGAAGCTCGCGTTCGCCGACATCGCTCGCTACGTCGGCGAGCCAGCGGCGATGCGCGCGCCTGCCTCCGCGTTGCTCGACGACCGATTCATCGCGGCGCGACGCGCGCAGATCGATTCCCATCGTGCTGCCGATCGGCCCGATCCAGGAGCGGCGCTGACCGCCAGCGAAACCATCTACCTGAGCGTCGCCGACAGCGCGGGCAACATGGTCTCCTTCATTAATTCCCTGTTCGATGCATTCGGCTCGGGCGTGGTCGTGCCGGGGACAGGGTTCGCGCTGCAAGACCGGGGCGCAGGCTTCACGCTCGACGAAGGGCTGCCGAACACCGTCGCACCAGGCAAGCGTCCCTTCCACACCATCATCCCGGCGTTCGTCACGAAGCCCGACGCGCAAGGCGTCGAGCAGCCGTGGATGAGCTTCGGGGTCATGGGCGGCTCGATGCAGCCGCAGGGTCACGTGCAGGTGCTGCTCAATCTGCTGGTCTTCGGAATGGACCTGCAGGATGCCGTGGACGCGCCCCGTTTCCGCCACCTGAACGGCCGGCGCGTGGCCCTCGAGGCACCGATTGGCGACGACGTGCGGCGAGCCCTCTCCGGCCTGGGACACGTGATCGCGGACGAGCGCACGGTGGCATTTGGCGGCGCGCAGGCCATCCTCCGACTCGCGCACGGTTGGGCCGCGGGCTCAGACCCGAGAAAGGACGGAATGGCGGCGGGGTACTGACGGTCACCCGCTGCCGTCGGCCGCCTCGAGCTCTCGTAACTCCCGCGCGGCACCCTCACCGAGTGGTGTGCCGCGCTGCCGCTCGACCAGACGCGCCAACTCCGACTTGAGCAGCGCGCGTCGGCCCTGCTTCCGATATACATCGATCAAGCCGTTGGTCACCGGAACCTCGAGACGGGCCTCGTTGCCCAGCCGGCGTACCGCGAGAAACTGTTGTTCCGCTCCAGCGAGGTCTCCCAGGTGGCGCTCAAGGAGGTCCGCCAGGCGGAGCCGGGCGTCCATGTCTTCCGGCGAGATCCGAATGTGGTCTCGGAAGTACTCCGCCGCCTCGACGTACTTGCCCTGGGCTATAAGCACGTCCTGATTCGGGTAGCTGGGGGGCGGCGGGATGTTCCCCGCTGCGGTAGCCATGTGCGCCACTCCGACCGCCGTGGTCCGCAAACCGAGAAAGATGACGACCACGCCGCCCACGGTGATCGGAATGTTTGCGACCATCAGCAACACGAACGTCCGGGGCGAAATGAAGCCCTTGGCAAGCAGGAAGAACCAGGCGGCCGAAAGGATGATGAGGCACGGCGGCCCGAAGAACACGCTGATCCGGGCGATGTCCGTCGCGTCGTGCGTCTCGAACGCCTTCATCCGCATGAATCTACGGCCACCTCCCGTTCCCGCCGCCCTACCGCCCCCCCTCCATCCCGCCGATATTCCCCTCTGTCTCACGTGGAGCTTTCCCCAATGAAAACTCAGGGTTCCAATACCGACGTCGTCTTTCTGTCCGGCGTCCGCACGGGTTTCGGCACGTTCGGCGG